>JGI24159J19872_10011163_pt1 | contig 11780 bp, 8 predicted proteins | sample Ectturendosymbi4_FD_19872 | JGI IMG/M metagenome (IMG submission 19872) | reverse complement strand
CATCATAATTGTGATTATAAAATTTTGTTTGGTGTTCCCCAAAATTTTTTTATTGCATAAAGTGGTCCGTGATGCAAAAAAGGTTGAAAAATACTGCAATAGAGTATCCCTCCAAATGGAAACTAAAGTTCATAGAATTCTTTAATCTAGTTTCTGTTATTGCTATTATGTCAGGCAACGTTCTAACGCCCGCAAGAAGTTCCTACAGTTTTCCTAATTTTTAGTTAGGCTTTTGATGTTAACGGGAGGCAGAGAAAATGTATTTTTGTTTTCGACTTTCATTGAAAATGCATCCAATGTACAATGTTTCGAGTTCAATCCATTATTTTCCCCAACTGAAAATAAGGGATTTGTCATTTCAGTGTCGTGGAGTATAAAAGACAACTTGACCAAACACACGGGAAGTTTTGCCCGAGTAATGAGTATTCCAGGAATTCTCGCCAAATGCGACTTGCTGAACGCTTTGATCATTTGGGTCACGTTGATCTGTTGCGTTTGTTATATAGTGTACCTGATGCCTCGATCCCTGTTTCAGTTTCTGTTTTTTGCTGTTGACGACTTTCTAGAATCCTGTGAAAGATTCTGATTGTACTTTATACTTGCCGTTATTTTTCATGTGTCGTTTTTTCATTGAAAGCTTGAAGTACATGTACACCATTCAGGCTAGCGCCTGTTGCAAGATTGTCGTTTACTAAATAAAGAAATAGAATATTGTACACTCTAAATCAGGGATGGGGAACCTATGTACTATCACGGTCCGCATGAATTGTAGAATAAATCTGGCGAGCCATAAAAATTAGTTAATTGTTTTATCTTTCTAAGGAACATAAGGATAGAAAACTATGTTAAAGATTGAGAGATACTTCTCTTGACTTACTGTCTACTTGTCATTGAGTTCCGTTTTGACACGATATGTGTTCTAACTTGGGTAACGAAAATTCTGATGCGGGTCATATCAAATGTTCACGCCGGCCGCATTTGACCCGTGGGACCGCAGGTTCCCCACCCCTGCTCTAAATAGAACCTACAAAACACTATTCAGAGATGTAGCGCACGTGCAATCCACCATGTTGGACTAAGTATGCAAGAAGCAGGTGTATCAGAAAATAGTGGATTAATTTGTAGAATGTGCATCGCACACGGGGACTTTTTGATTAATTTAGATATGTTTGCCAGAACTTCCAAAGAAAAGTTCGTTATTTGGTAGTGCATAATTATATCACCAACTCCCACGGTTAAAACTTACTGAAAGCAACTCCAGTGGATTGTTCATAGCTTTGTGGTGGAAATACGTTTAGTAAAACTCATCTTTGTTCCGGGCACGCATTGGCCTGATCACAGCATTGAACATATCAATGTTCGAGTCTTGATTTCACCCGCTTAAAATCATCTTCAAATTATGGCTGTCGTTGTCAGTAAGATACATACTTATGAATTCTTTAGGTCTTGAGTAGTCAGATCCTCACTTATCCAGAGAAGCACTAATACAAGAAACACCAATACAAGGAGCTCGAGTTGCTCCTTTTTGAATAATTATTATATCTGTTATCACTGTGAAGTATTTTGCACTTTGAACCTGATATGCAAAGCCAAAATATGCTGAGCAATGATGCAGAGCAACTCATTTTGTACATCAAGATCTGTATTCTTCGTTTACTGCCTCTGCAAATATATTATTGATAGATGGTGGAGTAGTCTTCTCCACAAATCAGCACTAATTGAGCTCAACGTGAGTCACTTTTATCATCATTACCGCACAAAGCTGCCCTTTGCAAATAAAGAATCTAGTTTATGAAAATACTTTAGTATATACTCCTGTTTTCTTTTTGTTCAGCTGTAGATGGTCTAGAACAGGAGTGGCCAAACTACGACCCGCGGGCCGCATCCGGCCCGTCAACCAGTTTAATCCGGACCACCAAATATATTGCACATTTTTTTCAAGCACCACGTTTCCGACTGTATGGACAGCAGTGCAACAGCATTGGCTGCTGCCTGTCACGTAATTCGCACTGTATTGGGTAAAACTTTTAATCAGAATTCTTTGCCTGTGGCGAAAGCCTAAGATTTCCTTTTTTCACAGATTTGCGACATGCAAAGTAATAAAATTTTGCGTCGCCGTGAAGTCATGTGACAAAAATTAAACCACGAGTAGCTCCTGAAATGACCCGCTCACTACAGCACTAAATATAGCTTGCTTTGTGGTGAGATATTTACCGGTTGTTCTTTCTTATTCGGCACATTGCAGGCCTTACCCTTTGTCAAAGGAACCGAGGCCTTTCTCGTGTTATTGCAAAGTATGAAACGCAGATTACGTGGTGCAAACGGTACCAATCAACTGTTTTCTTTGTGAGCATGTTCGTTGTACAGCTAAACTGTCTATGTGTGTTTTTAGCACCAATAAGCAATGTGATTTCGCATTGCGTCTGGGCTGTTCCACGAAAGACAAGGGCGGATCCATCCAGTAAGTTTAGGGGGTGATTTCAGTAATATTTGGCAATCAAGTCTCATTACGGGTTCACTACTGTGAGAGACATGAAGTATACTTCATAACACTGCTGTGACAAACAATAAACGGCAACATGGCCATATATCGCGAATGCTTTTTTTACGATTTGTACAAAGCCATGGTGAAAAAAGTTACTTTTATAGGTTTTAGGGGGGCAATCGCCCCAATCGCCCCCTTGGATCCACCCTGACGAGGGATGTAGTCAGCGGTTTAAAGTCATGAATGTTGGTGTGCGTGGGCAATGGGATAGACGCAGTACATCAGGGGTGGGGAACCTGCGGCCCGCGTAAACATTTGATATGGCCCGCATCAGAATTTTCGTTACCCATTTTATACTACAAAATCACGTCAAGACGAAGTTCCATGATAAGCAGGTACTTAAGGTAGGATGTAATAAAAAGCCTCCACCCTTATAGTACGATAAAAGTAGAATCTATGATACAACAAATTGTTATTTGCATCCCGCCAGCAATAATCCACAATTTGTGCGGCCCGTGACAGTAAGCAGGTTCGCTACCCCTGCAGTACATCATAGCATAGCCATCTGAAACTTTGTGATATTTTCAAGTAGTTTGTAGGTTATCCTTGCTAAAACCACGAAAATAAGCTATTTTCTGCAGAATTGCTCAGCATTTTTGGAAGCAAGATGGAGGATGACTCTTGTCAAACAAGCCGATACTTTTTGCGTTATTTCTCAGGCGTTCACACAAACCAAGACAGTTGTACAGATTTCTATTTACAAACAATCTGGGTATCCTGTGCGATCGTTTTCAAGTTTCAACTCGCGCAGTTTTTAAAGAATAAAAAAACGACGGATATGACAATACTAAAATGGCTCGGGTGCAACATGTATCTAGTGCAGAAACAAATAGCGCAAATTTGTTTTTTTCAAGAAGCTACAAACGACAAAACAAATAATAAATCTCATTTGTCGCAAAAAAATAATAATTAAAATTGCCAGAGTAAGTTTTGCAAACCGGCAATAACGCAAAGCTGAGCAAAGTGATATGTAGGCACTGTAGCAAAGAATTTAGCAGTCGCAACAACATCAGATGCACCCACAATAATAAAAAAAGACACTTCACACCTGACTTAGTATTAATTTATCCAAAGCGACCGAAGGGTTTGCTTTCAAAAAGAATATTGTTCCCGGAAATCACCATCATATAAAAAACTTCGATGACATGCAGTACAACTATCAGTTGAGTTTATTTATTCCATTTAAGTTGTAGAAGCAAGAAGTTCATCAAAATTACATGCTTTTATGGAAATCTGTCAAATAGGTTTCTTTCAACGCAATGTTCGACGTGTGAGTCTTGCTTCTTTAAGAATAATAAACTGCTATAGAACGACATTTACTTCAGCAAACCGTTAGGTAGCTTACCCAGGAGGCGTAGGATTTCGATTACACGATACATATTTATGAATAGTATCAGGCACATAAACTTAAACAGCACTGTTTTATGTGGAAGTTACGGCACTTTTTGCTACACTGTAGAAATTTTCTCCCACAATACCTTGCCGAATGTTTCTTCGACATTCTGGTGGCGGATCAATGAAAAGATTTTTTTTCGATGTTTTTATTTCTTCTTGGCGAGAAATTTGGCTGTTTTCTCTTTACACGGACGAAGCCAGATTAAATTAGAAATTTATGAATCATCTGGTTTTCAAATGTTACGTTGTCCACTGGATTGCACGACAACCTTTCTTTTGCGTTTGTTTCATAAGCAACTTTCACAAACCGCTACATAGTTATCAGCTTTGAATTGCCGTAAAATACTTGAAAACCTTATTCATGCGCGCTTGATATTCAAGTTAATGATCTTTTAGATTAGAAAATTTACTTGGGTTCACTGAATAGGAGCGAACGCGGTTTTTCTCACAGTACACCAAATGTTCAAACCTCTGATGCTCGAATCTATTTCAATTTTCATTTTCGCGCAGTATACAACAGCTTTGAGTTCAGCACCGCATCCAGTGCTTAAGCACCGCATCCAGTGCTTAAGCACCGCAGAAGACACTGCAGTGGATTTCAGACAGTTTCGGCCACAGCTCGCAGACCACTCACGTCAGAGAGCTACAGTAATAAAGGCATCAAAAGATGCCGATTTTCATGTTCTACCGATGATGAAAAATTTAGAAAATTGGCAGTTGGAATTTTTTGGGACAGTGTGACGTCACGAAGAGATCTTATTGGGACCTGTAAGGAAACTCCAAGTGCCAATTTAACTGATTTATTTTTCAAGAAGTTGGACGAAAAAAACACTTCTTCTGAGCCCTTAAGTGACTCTCTAGCGCGATCACTTGCAAAGTTATGGCCGAAATTCGGCTCAAAAGGTGGCTGTCGCGGTTTTCACAACGCTTTTCGCACGAAAGTAGTGAGGAGCACATTTATAACAATATAATTTCCCCAGCAAGTTGCAAGTAATTACAGTTTACCTGTGTCACTCGCCATAAGGTAACTAATCGCTTTAAGCCTTGTACACAACACCGTTGAAGATGAAGACTTTTTTGACGTCATGCAGCTTTCCATAAAAGTGCAAGTGGATTGGAAAGGCTTTCCGACACCGATGCGCAAAGTGGTAAAAGGTTGCTTTTTGAGACGGGTAAGAACATACGAAAATTTTATGAGAACAACGCAAATTTTATGAGAACTTTTTCTGTTTGACGAAACTTTTATGAGAACTTTTTCTGTCAGAAGTGCAGTAGTAACGTGCGAAATCTCGACTGATGCAGATAAAATTGATGATGATGCTTCTTGAGAGCAATGAAAAGCACATTTTACAGTGACAATGTCGAACCCCGCCATCATGATCATAAATATTCACCCTCAACACTGGATACAACGAACAGTTGGATTAATCCAAACGTAGACAAAAAATTGCCACTATGGTGGTTTTCACTCGACCACTTCTTGCATCTTGTTTCGTATCAAGACAATAAAATAGTTAAGACAAGACGCGCTCGACAGCTTTGAGCGTGCGAGATTCCCAAAACGCAAAAACAAACACATAAAGTTTGACCAACTTTAGCAAGCGATATGCTAAAGAATGTGCCATAACTTCACCTTAAATGATCTTTTACGCCTGAAAACAAACTTCGACGGCCGAAACTAGACTGCGATATTTCCATTCAGGAAGTTCTAGGTTTGTCGGAAATACGCAGCTGGCAAGTACAACAAAGACAACATATTGAGCAAATTGAACTCAGCTGCAAAGTTTCAGGTGACAATAAGACCAAAAGTGGATCGCAAACTCCCTACAAATAAAGATAACAAAAATTAAGCAAGTGAGCCGCCCTCAAACTCCGTAAAAATATTGCCGCTCATCGAGCCTGTAGCATCTGAATTACTGTTCTCCACTGAGCATCTAGAAAGACACCAGGAGGACGTACATTTTCCTCCGCAGGACATTTCGAACTTTGTGCTATTATTATTGCCATTGGTATTTAAGCTAGTATGTTTTTTCTGCGCGGAATTTTCGGCAGACGTGGTGTAAGCAGACGCGTGTTGAATAACGCTAGCTTGTCCACAGACAGGTGAAAGAGCCTCCACAGCAGAGCCGGACGTGCTGTTACTGACAGTTTCAGCGCACTGAGGTGAGCCAACGCTTTGCCTTAAGGCGCGGTGAGAAATGCTGCTTGGGGCAGGTGGTTGCCAATCGGAAGACGGCTTTTTATCCGCGTTCTCATTTACGCCATTGACGTGAACGTTGCTGTTCGAACCAATGTTGCTCATCCATTCTCCAACTGCGTTTTCATTTTCGGATCCTGCTAATAAAAAAGAAAATTTACTGTAAGCGTCCAACCCGCACAGTTATATGTATCAACTGGAACAAAAGCTCTGTCATATAACAGGCTACTGTGTGTACTTATGGATTGAAACTCGATGATGAAAATGTTTCCCAAATGCCATTTAACTGCTTATGAACTACCCGAATAACATCATTACCCAGATTATGCAGCACGCAGTGGCGTACGCAGAAAATTTCCGAGGGGGGCCAAATTTCGTCACAATCGTGTGACGTCGCAAACCAATTTTAAGGGAAGTGGGGGCATGCCCCCGGGTAAATTTTGCAAAATTACACCTGAAAATACGCATTTTTGTGCATTCTGGAAGCACGTTTTAGACAATGCTGTTTTTATATTTTTTTATTTTTAGGGTCTGAGGGGGTGGCCATGGCACAGTGGCCTCCCCCCACCGTACGCTAGTGGCAGCACGGGACGACGTTTACAAAGTTCTTGGTATACGCCATCGCAGCAGCATATATCGTCACTTGTAGGGAGGTTTGCAAGCATCCCCTGCGCTATTCAGTGCCTTGATGAAGCGGTGCTCTGGGACAACCATTAACATTTTTGATGAAACCGCAAAAGTAGGCAGCTGACATTTGTGGTGAGTATGCTAAGCGATAAATTTTTGAAAAATTGAAGATTGTGTGTCGCGATCAGTAGCAAGAAGGTGCGTAACGGGGAAATACCACCGTTATTTACATGCACTCACACATCTATTCATTAATCATATCTCCTATTGTCATTATGCAAATTAAAACACGTTCTTTGGTGGTTTTTCTTCTCCGATCTGGTAGTTTTATTCGAGATCTAGGGACTGCCAAGTTTGTCTTTGCCTCCTGGTGGACTTTGTTTTTGTCGGGGTGGCTTGTAGGCATGTTGCAAGGTTATTGGTATGTGTTACAAGACGTCCTGTTACCACTAGGACTGCCCTGGTCTTGACGTTCTACAGCTCTGCGCTTCTCGTCTCAAATCCTGGTAATTTTCCATTTGCTCTCTTGTTGCCATGTGTGTCCCTTCTGATAGTGCTACTGGTGTCCCTATATTGTTATCTCTTTGATCTCTGTGTCTGTTACCACCATGATTTGCCTGTTTTTATCTCCCTGACAGTCCTGATTTGAAATTCTCACATAATCTACTTTTTTATTTTGGAAAATTGGATTGTGCACACGATTTATAATTTTGTTATCAATACCTGTAACACGAATATTAGTTCATATTTTATTAGTAGCTCATTGTTTGCAGTATTTAGGTCAATTTCGCATATGATGCCATTGATAATTTATGTTTATCGTAACGATATTGCTAAAGAATCTACATACCAGGGTGTTGATCAGTAGCCATTGATATCGACCCGCCTGGGAAGCATTTTGAGCCTAACATGGTGGTGTCTGGTGAAGGCTCGCTGCAGCCGACAGCGTACAGCTGGTAGCAGGCTTGGTCTGGGGAAGCGTTTCGACTGGCAGCTAGAACCACCCCTTGACGCTGATATGCAATATCCTGCTNCTGNTTATCAGCCCATGTTTGACCGCTTGAATCTTCCGAGCATGACAAGCGTTTTTCTGCAACACGAACAAGCCNGGTATTGAAAAATACGAGGTATAAATTCTGAATGGAAAAGATAGTTATAGAAAAGCATANAAATTTTTCTTGTTTCACAAGCAGTTTTTATGAAAAATAATCTAGTTCGTCAAACGTTAAAAATGAATCTGCATATTCTCAATTGGAAGGGACCAATGATTTCAGCAAAACAGTAGTCAAAAGACCTAGACACAAATCTGGTGGAGTGGGGTGAGGTGGCTGAGTATCAAAAACAAGCACGGAACACGTTGTGGAAACTTTTGCATTGCCTTTTTACAATTAAGCGATGAGGTAAACCGGTCATATGGCCATGATCAACCTGGCGCGTGCTGTTAAACGCAGGAGTATTGTTTTCAGGATTTTGTTGTTTTCGTGCAGATACAATAATTTGCTGCGAGCCACTAAACCCTGTCATGCGTAAATAGAGTCAAGATCTGTGACAATCCTGCTTTCCGTGAAAGCAAGAAAATCGATATACTTTTGTTGCAAGTAAATTCAAAAAACAAAATTTTAGCAATAATATTCAAACATTTGGACAGGTTAACATTCGCGGAAGCTCTGGTACATAGACACAGGAATATTTTGAGCAAAGGTACATTTCGGTTTAGAACTTGGCATTGCTAAAGTGATGCTGGTGAACTGATGATGGGTCACAAAGTTTGAAATTGAAATAACTTGGTTCATATGAAAATCCTATTGGAAATACCTTGCCAAAGTGTAAGAAAACAAACCTCGTTATGGGATAATCTCTTATCGGTTTTGATGGTGTGTAAGCATCGGTTTAGATGGTGTGGTTTTGATATCGGTTTTGATGGTTTTGATATCGGTTTTGATGGTGCGTTGATTGATGGTGTGTTGATTGATATCGGTTTTGATGGTGTGTTGATTGATGGTTTTGATATCGGTTTTGATGGTGTGTGCATAAGTTTTGATGGTGTGTAAGCAGCTCAGTACTTCGCTATGTTTCATGGTCGAACCCAGTGGTTTTCAACTTTTTGTACTGCGACTCCTATCTAAGACTCGAATAAAGCAAATGTAATACATGTGTGTACATAAAATATCTACTGGCGACCCTCCAAAAATGATTCACGACCCAGGTTGAAAACCACTGTTCTGAACCAATGCGTCGGTGTAGTTTAAACAAATACTAAAAAAATCGCGGGAACTTAATGCCTACACTGTTGAATCAAGCATTAGGTTTTGTGAATGCAACAAAAGACCCGTTTGCAGTACAGTAAGATGGAAAACAATGCGCTCAAGCCAAGGCTGCTATATGCAGTCACTTGACAAGTGAAGAACAGAAGGAATTGCCCCCTGTCAGTATCACAAACCGAATTGTACGGAAGAGCTTAGTTAATTCGCACGACACGAAGCGCACAAAGCATTCAGAAATACTAACAATTGGGAAAGTCGACAAAGATGATTCCCGTCACAGTAATTTTTCGTAAGTATCATGCAGCCCATTTGTTTCGTACACTCTCAAGAACTTAGGCGTACTAAAACGGACTACATACTATCAGTGGTGTAACGAGGGAGGGCAAGGGGGCACAATTCCCTGAACCCAAATCTCTGGGGGGACACCGAAAAATCCCAACAATGTCACAACTACTTCTTCAATACAGTACATTTGCTTCCGAAAGACCTCAGGTTCGAACATGGGGGTGCCAAACTTGCTTCATGCCCCCGGCGCCATCTAACCTCGTTACACCCCTGCATACTATGGAAACATAATTTTAATTTCACAAAATGTTTTCAAAATTTGTGATAACTGTTGCAAAAAATGTGCAAACGAAAATTTTAGACAGGCCTAGTTTTCAGCAAAAGTGTCTTGCCATGTAGATCATTGGTATTATCAATGTAAAACGTTGACATAAGGTCATTCTGCCCAGGCTAGAGTCGTGCATTTTATAAGGTTACGTGATTTGAACAAAAAGTATCTGAAAAACTTGGCATGGCGTTAGATTGTAATTGAAACCTCAAATATTGCCAATTTCAGACAGTACAAGAAAAATTGCAATCTTTCCTTCTTCGGGCTTCGAGAAACATCCTGAGTTGAAAAGGAAGCCTGATTGGCTTGTTATAAATAATTTCAGTTCATTTTCGTTATATTGCAGTCGATCTTGTGCTCCTTTAGCAGTGACACGAGCATGTGACACGAGCATGGTGTGCGAGCATTTAGCAGTGACACGAGCATTTAGCAGTGACACGAGCATTTAGCAGTGACACGAGCATTGTGTGCGCCGGGCGCTCATCTTCGCTTATTTGTGCCACGGGCGCGGTCACTTCCGCAGTGAATTCTGCGTTGATGGCGAATCGATGGCACCACCGTGCGTGCACCTCTTGCACACAAGCCACACACTCAAACACCGAGCACGAGGGTGGACAGACCGAAAGTACAGTTTTTGAAGTCCTAAGTATGATCCGACCGGAAACAGAACGCAGCCTACCAGCTTTGGTGGTGCGTGCTCAACCAACCGTACCACTTCGCCGAATTGTGAAAACATGACCTAAAATTTCAGGAGCCATCCTCAACAGTTAAATGTTCTTTTTGACGAATCTGTTTGGTAATTCGTAGCGATTCCTTTTTATCACAATTTTTTCTGTTTATAGTGAGACACGTTCCCTCGCAAGTTTTTGTCTATGCTTCGTTTTTGGACTTGATTCAAAAAATTCTGGTGAATTTTTCATAGTGGATAACTTTATAACTTGTGTTGACTTTAGTCATAAATTCATTGGTAGATAACAATTGATACTAGAAGCCAAATACATGACTGTACCTCTGTTGCCGCTTGCACATGCTGAGTCGTTAATATGCTTTTCGCCGCTCCCGCTCTTGGGGGACAACCCTTCTACTTTTAATTCTTTTGGTGATGACAAACTTTCCTCTTCCTCGTGGAGGGGCTTGATGCCCATCATCTTGTGTATTTGCGTTGCAGTGTAGCCCAGTATGTTCTCCAAATCGTTCACGTACTTATAGACATAGCGTCTGTGATGTAAGACGCAGCGATTCGAAGAGCACTTACTGTTTCTAAAAGGTTTAGTGAAACTAAGATTATAATTTATGCTAGATATAAAAGGTCTTTGGTTTTGTCAACACAAAATACCAATTGCTTTGAACCTTCTAACACTAACCTCGCTGGACATTTGACAATTATGTTCTTGTCGTAGTAGTATCGGATTCCACGTGAGAGCTTCTCGTACGTCATCTTGGGCTTATGCTTCCTCATGCCCCATCGTCTAAAAACAACTTGCTGTAGTAAACGATATTGCAATCTCAACGCATTTCTAAGCAAATCCAGCCATCACAATGCAACAGCAAGGTAATCGCGAGCTTACTGAAATAGCCGCGAGCTTACTGAACTACTGAAATACTAAACCAGGGGCGTCGGAAGGAGGGGCGCGGGGGGGCTTGCCTCCCCTGGATTTTGATCTTCGACATTTTCCTATCAAATTTTAACAAAAAAGGTTGGTTGTTTTCTTAGTTTCGAGTGGGTAAAATTATGCCCCCCCGNTGGAATATCTTTTTGTCTACCCTGNAAAAATCCACTNCAGGCACCCCCTGGAAAAAATGCTTCCAACGCCCATGGGCTGAACGTATGTGATTTTGGTAGCAGTGATTTTNAAAAACGTGACTTACAAACTTTGCACAAATTTACTTTTTGCAGTCCTTATTGTTACATAGCTCTTTGGTTGAACGCAACTGTGCTGTACATATTCAAATGATGGAGTTTCTCTAGCTTTCTTTACTCTGAGTTATGCTTCNGGTAATTCTAGAGACAATTTTCTGACGGTCTCTTTTTCATGGTCTTNCATGAGAGCGTAGCTTCGGCCCCAGTTTTGACCTCTGAAAGTTGTAGGTCTGGTCTTGGTTTTCGTCGCAAGGTTTGAAAGTTTCATGTTTTCAAAA
>JGI24159J19872_10011162_pt1 | contig 11781 bp, 7 predicted proteins | sample Ectturendosymbi4_FD_19872 | JGI IMG/M metagenome (IMG submission 19872) | reverse complement strand
ATTTGTTAACATTTATAGGCGATTTGAGATACAAAATATTATTAATCTAAACATGTGACATGCACCAGGAGATTAACAGTCCAGACATCAGCAAGGTTTATGCATGCGTATTTCGGCCAGTAAAAACGCCAATAAGCACGCTTTATAAACATATTTCACTCAAGCTCATGGTAAAGTTTATCAATTCGCGCTAATGAAAGAAAACGTTCATCCCGGGGCACATGCTTTGATTGACCTCATGTTTGCTCTTTCGGTAATAATGTTTTCATAGCTGAACGATAGGATTGATTCTGCTTTCCTGCAAATTTATTTACATTTGCATTTCATTACGACATCTCCAAATAATCTCCGTCAATTAAATGACAATGATTTACGACCCAATTCCTTTTGTTAAGCTGGTTCAAAAATTTTTAGTTCGATACTACGAGCCTATTATGCGTATTTGCTGCAAAACATTTATAATTAATTTGCACAATCTGCAAATGCTGTTCATGTTGTGAATCAAAAATGAATTTTCAGAATGTCTAACTCCCCTACACAAATATGAAGGCCCCCAATGGAAGACTTTCTGGCGACGGTTCTGTCCAGGCCCGCAGACACGGTGGGGCATTCGGGGGCAGTTACACCCAAATCTTTTTTGTGGCCCCCAAATTTTTTTGTGCTCAGAAAAATTTGTTTCAAATATATGATAAAAATTAAAATCTTTCCCCCATAAAAATGTATTTTGCCCCCCCAAACCTTCAAACCTGGCTACGGGCCTGGTTCTGCCAACTTGTGTCTGCAATTAGAATATTTTGTTTTGAAGGCCATTCGACCTCGAGATGTAGCATAACGTCGAAAGCTTATTTTTATAAATCACCATTAGGGGGGCCCTTGTAAGCATTTGGGGGGCAGCGTTGGGCTGATACGGCACTGGTGCAGCTGATCGATTTTATCGGTCAACGGTCGTTTCTCGTTTTTTGTTAGTGGAAGCGATTGGTGTGGAAGCGGACGCGCTTGACGAAATAGCCGCTTCCACATCCCTGGTGATAACACTGTTTGCAGTTTTCAGCCAAGTCATTATCTCCAAACTCAAAAAATCGTTATCTACCTAGCACAAATGTCACATGCCCCCTTATGCTTAACATTGTTTTCAATGGATCCAACATCAGCAATGTGCTACCATGGTTTATAATAAACACGACGAGAAACCGTATCGAAGCTATGAACGACATAATTCAGAAATTTCTTTGAAAACGCAACAGCATTATCAATCAGGTCAATATTCAGTGACGACAAACGTCTTGCACAATTTTCTAAAGAGCATGGGGAATAGCACACTGAAAAGAGAGACAAAATTTTTGTTTTATTTTATAAATATTGTTTCAAACCACGTTCTGGTCGTTTCTTAATCAAGACCTAATTTCTAATTGCTTCCGCTTCTTCTGTTCTCATTTAGTGCCGTTCAAAGAGGCCAAAATTCATAGATATGTCAAACCTGGCAAAAAGAATGGGAACTCGAAAGATTTTAAGCACAAGAAAATTTCACATCTATTTTGTTTTGTTCAGTTTCTACAACAGCCACCTGTTTTCACAAACTTGTTTCATAAAATGTTCCACAAAAGTATCAGAGATTGTGAGAATGACAAGATAAGAAAACAACAGAGGAGAATTTCACAATTGCAAAAGAATTTTCTGAAACATTTTCGAACATAACTTTGTATGAGGGTCCGTGGGGGAGTGAAGCGCTGGTGAACGATTTCAGTGGAGCATGAAGTCGTGAAAGCTGAACATGGGGTTTTTGTCTACTCAAATTCAGCGTGAGTTACGCACAAAAGGCTTCCTTGATGAAAGGCGCTCGCACCTAAATCTTCCAGACGTGCTCGTATTAGCAAAAGTTTTGAAAACTACTTTATACCCCACAGTACATCAAATATTGAACAACACAGTATACTCTCTAAGCACCACTATATGGTTTCAGAAGTAAGTCATCAACATATCTAGCTATATATGACATGCATGGAAACTGTCTGAAAAAAGAGAGGAAGAACTTACCACTTGTGCTATATTCTATAATTTATCTAAGGTCTTTGTTACCCTTAATCATGAAATACCTATGCGGACGCTGGATCATTTTTATGGGATTAGAGTTTTATCCTACCAGCTATTTGCAAGAAAGACAGCAATATATTTTTGTTAGAGATGTAGGTCAAATACCCGGGATGCAACTCTGGGTTCTTCAGGGGTCATCGCTGGGATCTCTACTCTTAGCTTCGTATGCGAATGATCTTGATGCAGTGGTTCTCAAATTTTTTGAGCCCACGTCGCGCTGCGCGACCAAATCTGAGTTGAGTTTGGTGAACATCTCGTGACCCAAGCTTCAAACAGTGTATGTTAACATAAAAAAAAGATAATATGTATGATTTTTGACAGTAAGTTGCTAAGTTCGTTTTCAATATCAGCAGTCATCAGCAGTGGCGTAAATAGAGGTTTGAGCCAGGGGGGAAACGCAGCTGAAAGGGTCTACTGGCCACTGAACGGCGCCCACTAGCAAGAAATGATGGTGAATCCGGATGTGGATGGCTATAATAAAACCCGAAATACTCTGATAAACGCAAAAAACAACAACCTACTTAAAACCAAAAGAATATTAAAACCGAAATATAACACTATTAAAACCGAAATATAACTAAGTGTGGGCCCGGTTTTTACATTCAGCTTGCCAGGGTGGGGGGGCGATTCGCCCCTGTGCTAGTTAAAGGATGTGCTTTTGGCAACATCATCTACCAGTGCCTAATCTCCCAAATTGCCTGCCACACTTGTAGGCCAACGTATATGATTAGTTTTGTTGCAGAGAGCAAGAGCGACTTTCTTCTGGCGCTTTCAATTGAAATAATTCGTGTGTCTCAAATCCAGATTAGAGATACAAGACTACTCCCGCAAATTACGTTTCTCGACACTCAGAGGTTCATCAGCAACTGAACCAGGTCATCATATTCATGAGTAATCATGCGGAACGAGCCGTTACTTTACCGAGGACGATCCGAGAGTTGCCACGATTGTCGCAGCGAAATTTCTCTCTACACTTGCTTGGCGTGACGCGCCGGGATTTACAGCGCGTATCACGTGACAGTTTACGTCAGGGGTGGGGAACCTGCGGCCCGCCTAAAAATTTAATACGGCCCGTATCAGAATTTTCATTACCCAAGTTAGAATACAATATCGCGTCAAAACGAAACTACATGACAAGCCGACACGTAGTCAGCCAGTCAAGAGAAGTTTCTCTCGCTCCTTGACATAATCTTTTCTCCTTGTTTTCCTTTGGATGATAAAGGTAGAATCATATAATGAAATTAATTAATTTTTGCGGCCCGCCAGTGATATTCCACAATTCATGCGGCCTGCGATAATGAATAGGTTCCCCATCCCTGGTTTACGTATAGTTCGCTCCAGTTTCAAAGGTGCGCGCCACCATTTCCTGCTCAGTTCAACATCAACTTCAGTTCAGCATAGCATGGCTCCTAGAAGAAATGCCCTGTTGTTAACGCTAGCTTTGCACCAACATCTAAAGATCGAAGCAAAAAACGGTGCATTGCGAAAAGTCGGTATTGGATTAACCCAATTTTGCAGAAACGGCAACTAAACATACAAGGTATGGTGCCATAAAACTATTTTTAAATAGTCGTGTAGGAAGTGTGTGGCGGAATGTGCGTCATGGTCAATGTAGTACATGCATGGGATTAAGGGTAAATCCTTGTTTATTTGGCCACGCAACAAACTATGATGTCTACAAAGGTTAACAAACTTTAATAAAGTATTTGTGTCAACCACGATCAGTCTGCATTTCACGTCAGTCGTAGGTTGCTCAAAGCGCCCTGTGTTTGCGACTGTCGGGCGCATGATTACGACATGCGAGTCCACATAACGAAATATTTTTTCACTGCCTTTCGCATGACGCCAGACGTCTTCGACAAGTTGAAGGACGAAGTAGCATCTAAGATTGCAAAACACCCAATACGTCTGAGACTTCCAATATCTGTAGGTAGGGACGCCGGAGTAGCGCTAGGGCAGACGGCAGTAAAACGTTTAGGGCAATGGAAACTTATAAAAAACAAAAAATCGCTACCATTGGGCTGTGCTTGTTTCTGTTCTGCATTAATGTTGATCTCAAAAATAATAACAGGAATTATAAAAATCCATTCTAAATTTTCTTGGCGCAAGAAGAGCTGCAATAAAGTTGTTTCAATTCGAACTCGACAAACCATGAAATTACGTATGATAATTGATAATGTTATGAAAAAGCACTTCTGCCCCCGTTGCCCTCGCTCTCCGGAGTCCCTGCCTGTAGGTGAACGGCTGGTTGTAACTTTGAGGTGAGTTCTAAACCGCTAGTTGTTACATCAATGAACTACACAAGTCAAACAAGCAAACGAACTTGGTTTATTATTATGTTCATCAGGTTTTTGGCAACTGGTGATTATTACTTCACCACATCTTCATCTCGGATGAGCCGTTCTATTGTATGGTTTAAATTGTTCCAGAAACTTGTGTTGCTTTTAGGGATGTGCTGAAACTTGATGCTTAAACCCGCCAAATGTATGCGGAAGCGCATATAGCCGAATATTTTTAATACTTCTGGCAATTTCCGTACTGTGTTGGTGCAGTAGGGACGGTAAACACGTTGCTTTTCAGGCAGCGCCGGACGGTGGATCTCTTTATTTTACTTATAAAAAAGCTTTCAGCGTTGTTCTGTTAGCAGTTGCTGATGCCCAGTGCAACTTTGTTGTTGCGAACGTACGCGCCTATGGCAAACAAAGCGAAAGGAATGTCTTTCCTCATTCCGCCTTTGGTCGCTTGCTGAACCACGTGTTACCCTTCCCGAAGAAAAATTCCATTAGAAGAACAACGGCTCAAATCTTCCCCGCGCTTATCATGATGAAGCATTTCCGTGCAACGTGTCATGTGCCTATCAAGGAAATCACCTCACAATGGACAAAACGATCTTTATCAAAGGCCCGTCGTGTGGTGGAAAATGCGTTGGGCATTATGGCTTCACAATTTCTAGTGTTTTACCGCCTTGCGAAACTGGGCAAAACACGATGGACACCGGCGGTTGCGACCCAGCACTCCTGCGCAACTGTTTTGATTATCCAGCAGACCACAACCCCTTCAAATAGTATGACCCTTTTAGATTTCGCAATAATTCAGCCATTAACTTTATACCATGATAAAAATTTATGAAAGTGTCGAGGGGTGCCCGACGAGACAACCTGTTGACAGGTTTTTTTCGGTGTCCCAGCGCTTCAACTTCAATTTGCATGCAATTGTCTAATGTTTGCGCCAATGAACTCATCATCATCATTTATGGTCAGTCCTGAAAACGTTGATTCCATTGTCAGGCCTGCGTTGGTGTTGCACAACTTTTGGAGAAAGGAAGTTGGTGTCCAATACACTAGCAGACAAACCGCTGAATACGAGGATACTACTGGAAAGTTGCATCCGGGTGAATGGAGAAATGACAATGGGGGGACATCGATCGCTGTCTGTGCGCCGCTCAGGGAGGCGCAGGGCTGTAGTGGGATGGGAAAGCGTTCCCACACCTTTTTGCACTAGATTACATTAAAACATGGCTGCGATCTCACACGTGTGCTAGCGACACGCAGATTCGCACTGCTAGTCAAAAGTCTACAGTGAAACAGGAAGAACAAGAGTGGAAATTTTTGAAGGTGAATGTTCACTTTATTCGAACTATTTGGTGCAATCTTCCTTTTTATTTCGTGCGGCGTTCCCACACTTCCTTTTATCACTACACCCCCTGCGGAGGCGTAATTCTTTGAGAGCCCCTGAAATAAGGGATCAGTTTAAGGACTATTTTTCACGTTATCTCGGCTCTGTTTCATGGCAGAATGAAGTGGTTAAGCGCACGGAAATGAAAATGCAGCTTTTTGTGTACTGTATTTCGTTTTTTTATCGCCTGGGACGTTCTTGTTGATAAACAAACGCCAAATAGTAAAAACAACGTGGAAAATATAATATCGGTTTATTTTTCCTCCTCTGCGCAATACTGAAATGTCAGTTCCATTATTTTAAGTTGTAATTCCTGGCGTTTTCGAATAGGAAGCTTTCTCGCCTCTTCAGCCATGCTTTGATAAAACATTGCGACAGCATCAGATTGCGCTGTAAACAGAATGCATCGGTGTTGCAGGTTAACACAAGAAGGACATATCATTACCACAAAGATATATGTTAAGTTTTGTACCTTTGTTCATAGCGACCACTAGAGCAGGAGTACAGGATTCCTCATTTTCATTAGCATCAATTTCACACGAATTTCTCTTTCGTTTTCTCGGCAAAGCTGCGAATGTAAAAAATACACTTTTCAGTAAAAGCTTTAACTTTGCAGAAGCCCAATGCTTACAGTGTTCACATGTAATGAGACACGCATTTTCTGCGCATAGCAAACTTTCTAATCCACACCTTGTGTAGTGCATAATCGACCAAGAGAAGGGCTGTTTTCACCATTAAGACGCGAAAAAGATGTTGGAAAAGATGTTGAAACAGAAGGAGAGGATGTGGGATTTTCTTCAATTTTCGCGACTTTTTCGTTGCCTTGATCGCACGATATAAAGCTATTATCCTGCGACATAGCTGGACTGCATTCAATGTCATCATCATTTCTGTCGTTGTATTCGACGGCTGACATGGTGGATTGGGCCATTTCCAAACTGGTACTTGTTCTGTAAAATGATGGTTCGTGGGGAAAACAAAGTAACTGATGCAAAGTAAACATATATCACACGATAGGCAAAAAAAACTGTAACAGAAGCCGAACTCACAATCTTGGCTGGCAGAATGGCTCAACGAAGGTCATTGCCTGATATAAACACCATGGTTTGACTTGCGAAGGTGCAGCACCAGGCCGACAGTTGCTCAACTTTTCTCTTTCCCTTCTGAACTTTTCCTTCAGTCGCTTCCACGCAACTTTGCATAACTCCTCTTCATAGAATATTTACAAACAAGCAGTGGCGTAATAAGATCAGTGTGGGCCAAGTGGCAGACCTTACTTGGCAACAAAACCTGATTCATACACATTTGTTATTTTTTACATATTTTAATGTCGCCCACTATCATAGTCATCACTGGTAAAGCGATGTTAATCATAACAAGTGTCTACCTCTTAGCATTTTTACAAGTTAAAATATGTCACGTAGCATGTGCAAATATTCTTGTCTGGGTTTCATTTAGTCCAAAGCTTACCTTTGTTAGGACATCCACAGTTGATAGCCACTTGTGCCCATGCTTTGATTCGTGCTTGCTTTATGTGGTAAGTTCCCCTTGATGGGTCATACAAACATGGAAACTTGATTACTTCCAAAATCAATTTTTCCTTGCTCTCATCAGAGATGAATGGTAAGTTAACATCAACCATTTCCTTTTAACATTAAAACTATATTGAAAATATGCCGATTCAGAACAAACCTAAACAATAAACAACAATGTCGTTTAGATCCTAATTTTGCCATGTACTCGACCATTCTTAGTTTAACCATTTACCAAGTTGCCTAAACTTTGCCAAAATGTTGTGCAGCACAATTAAGTTTTTTAGTAAAATTTAGCTTAAAATCTTGGGTAGTTTTGAAAATATGATGCTTTAAATTTCTAGGTATTTCTCACCTGATTTGTTCTCATTGATTTTGCAACATTCTCAAGAATGCATATGCATCAATTTTTTCGAAAAGTGGTAAAAAGCTGGTTTTTGTTTTAACCTTAATGTTTGATCTGTTACATAAATTCATTGTCAAATAAAACTTTTCCTTGTGGTGGATTAATGAAGACCCATACATATGAATGCCCGCACAAATTTTTCAGGGGGTCAGCATCGACATTTTGCTTGTCTTTTTCAGGTTTCAATGCAAATGAACATTCACAAAACGCTTTAAAAGTTCGTAGTCCCAATCTCCAGAGGGCAAATGGCCGTTTTGCCCCCTGCGGACGCTTATGCCCATACAGTGTGTTGCCTTGAAAATCGTGCAAAGCCACTAAAACTAAGTATCAAAAGGCCGAATAAATTTTAAGAGCATTGTATTTTCAAAGTTTCGACCTGAAATTTTTTGTGCGCGACTTTTCATAAAAGTATTTATCTGCCTTGTGGTTTAAAGATGCCTTTGACTTGAAAAAGTCATTTTGGATGCTCTGCATTTATGAGCACCAGCGATGATTGCATTTAAGAATGATTCTGAAATGTTATCCATTCAATCAGTAGTGAATAAAAAGCGTCATAACGAAAGATTTCGTAAATCCCTGATAGAAACTGTTGTTGCATCATCGCAGCACATTCTAAGTGCCGTGATACTGTACAGTACACCAGCGGTTCCCAAAGTATGGGTCGCGAAGGGTCGAAAAATGGGTCGCGCTAAGCTAAGGTAATTCCAATCTGTCAAAACGAACTTCTTCCTTTTCATGTTTCAAGTTCTTTCAATTCCGTCATAGATTAATTATTGCATCATACGCATTTCATTTTGCTTCGTCTTAACTGGATTATTGCATCATAAGTAGCTTTCCGAGAGTTTTAATGGTAGCGCAGGTATTTAGCCATAACTAGCCAACTATAGCTGCTAAGTTAAGATTCGTTGATTACGGAAGTATTTTGGAGCTGAATACTTCAGTAAATAGGTCAGTGGAATATCAGGGTTGATAGTATGAAAGTTTAGCTACGTTGTAGTAGATAGAGTAATTTGAAACATTTTCGCTTCCTAAGCACGTAAAATACATTTTTGTCGATGTTTTAGGCTTGGGTCGTGAGGTGTTCATTAAATTCAGATTTTGGTCGCGCTTAAAAAAGTTTGGGAACCACTGCTGTACACAGTACACACACGAAAAAGTACAGTATGTGTACTGGATCACACTGATCACTAATTTTGCCATTACGTTTTCATTTGTGCTAATGTTCACTGAAAATAGGTTTCCTTTTTGCATGACGGCTCTTTGTATTGTTTCTGTCAGCAGAGTCACATGAAACAATGAATTAATCAATCAATCAAATTTATCGCTACGCGACAACTGAGTTGGCAATTTTCTCCCTAAGGAATTACTTAGAAACTATTCTTTTGATTTTTGTCAACTGTCATAAGCTTAGCTTAGGTAATTATTTATTAGGTGTGGAAGAACAAAAATTAGCCTAACTAACTTTGCCATACTGAAAACCTTCGCATATCACACACCTAAACCACATTTCACAAGGGTTACTGGGATGAGCTGTAGCAATTTACAGCCGCGGTTAGAAACGTTGCATACAAGCAACGATTTAGCAGTTATCGCATTATAACAGCCATTTTTCCTGATTTACAGAGGCGTGTTGTTAGACAAATAGCCTACTTGTGTCAGCTGGTGCCACGCTTGAATTTGAAAGCTATACGATACGTCACGAAACTCGAAGTACTCTACTAAAAACAGTATATTCTTGAAGTTCAAAACGTTTTTTGCACTACTAACCTAATAAAATCACTATGCAATGGCATTAAACTAAGTTTATGAACTCTGTCAACGCTCAAAATTACATTACAGTCGACCTCGCGCACAGGGCAGGACGCAGCAGGCGTACATGCCGTGCGAAACGCTACGAGACGTAGCTATTTTCAGTCGCTGACAAAAGCTGCCGCGCCGAGCCATTCAGCCGCACGATCACGTGACACAATAAAACAAAGAAAGGATTGCGGTCGACAACTCCTTCCTCGTCACCAGCGCAGTGAGTGCAGCCGGACCTTCAGCGCGTTACAGCGACGCTGACTCAGTGGCTCAGAGACGGGCTGACGGCTTGTGGGCCTGTGGCGACATGTTCGTGCGTGATGTGCGTCATGAAAAGCGCGAAGTCAATCGTAAGTTTGGAAGGACTTTTTTCCGAAATGAAAGTACAACAGCAGTAATTTTCATCTGAATACCGGCACCGGGCTTCCCAACTCATTTTCGTCCGTGGACCACCATGCCTTTTCAGATAACTTTGTGGACCCCAGTAGATAACCAAAAAATTAATCAGACACAAAAATCAATTTACACATTGCATTTAAGTTGATGCAAATGGCAAAACTCGTCTGATTGCATAAATCATGTGGACCCCTTCAATAGGTCACCATGGGCCCTAAGGGGTCCATGGACCCCCAGTTGAGAAGCTCTGATCTGAATAAACGTAAAAAAGCCCGTCTAGGTTTGTTACGAATGTGCACAGACAATGGAAAAAAACTTTGTGAGCTTCACTTTTACTCAAGCAACGCACAGAGCAGTTACGAGCATTGCACAGATCACAGTATATTCTCCACAACGTCCAAATGTTTTGAACATAAGAAGTGAGATTTTAAGCATAAGATCAGCTTTACTGTTTCATTTAGTGCTGAGTTTTTTAGTGAGTCTTTTATATTTTATTTACATGTTTGTCTCAGACGCAGGGTCCATATCAGTGGGATATCACATTTACTAAAAGAACACCAGTGTTCAGAAATGCTTATACACAACGCTTCGCAGGCAAAGAGTTAGTTGGTACATGCATGGACGTAATTTTGTTGTAAAATGTGGAGGGTAACTTTGGGTGAAACCAACATAGTCACCGGGTCGATTCAGAAGTGAAACTTTGCAAATACAGGTGCCCAATCTTGTTTTTTATTGGTGTTTTGAAAGCAACACTAATCACGCTTTGCTTTATCCTTACAGACGAGCTACAAATTAATATACTTAAATTCAGTGGCGTACAAGGCGGGGGGGGGGGCGGCCGCCCCCCCGGGCTTGAAAAATTCAGGTCAAACTTTGCTCAAAGATCCTGAGGGATAAAAAATATTTCAATACAGTGAAACATTTCAGGGCAAGCGCAGGTTGTTCAAAATTCTGAATGATAAAACCTACATATTCAATACAGTGAATTCAGGGCACACTGTGTTTTTCAGGGCAAGCACAAGTTGCTGAAAAATCCTGAATATAAAAACTATATTCAATGCAGTGAAAATTTTCAGCGAAAACTCTGTTTTCAGGGCAAGCGCAAGTTCCTCAAAAACCCTGAAAGATAAAAAATATTTCAATGCAGTGAAAATTTTCAGGGCAAACTCTGTTTTTCAGGACAAGCGCAAGTTGTTCAAAATTATGAATGATTAAAAATATATATACAATACAGTGAATTCAGGGCACACTCTGTTTTTCAGGGCAAGCACAAGTTTCTCAAAAGTCCTGAAAGATACAAAATATTTCAACACAGCGAAAAGTTTCAGGGCAACTCTGTTTTTCAGGGCGAGAAAGTTGTTCAAAAGTCTAAATTATACAAAAATCAGTGACGGGCCGTCAGGGGAGGCTAGGAAGGGAGTTCCTCCCCTTCCATAATCATGACATGTGCAAAACGAATTAGGGATCCATAATAACAAATTGAATAAACATTTGTCCTTTCATGTTGAAAAGGTACAATTATTGCATGATTTTATTCATTTTCATAGTCAATACATCTGAATTTGCGTATTTCTTCTTCAAGTCAGGGGAAAGTCACGAAGGGAGGCAGCGTCTGCTTGTGCCTCCTCTCACCGGGTGGCTTTCGCATTGAGCAGTTTGTCACAAACTATGGTGGTGAGCGCTTGCCGTGCAATTACCTTTTTGTCAGCTCTGTAACCTTCATGCCAGTAACAGTGTAATGTTTGTATACACTTTTAATGTATGTACTCCTTCTACTATATGCTCTCGCATTCCATAGACTGGCACTTACTTGACGTTGTGCATACTATACTGAATATGCAGCGTTATGCCACATCAGTAGCTGGTCAGACATGCAGCTTC
>JGI24159J19872_10011159_pt1 | contig 11783 bp, 5 predicted proteins | sample Ectturendosymbi4_FD_19872 | JGI IMG/M metagenome (IMG submission 19872) | reverse complement strand
GATCCAAATGTGCCTGCAGCGCCGGGGAGCTCATTTGGAGCACATTTTTTGAGCGCCAGTGAAACAAAGAGTTTTTGTAGTACAGACTTGAAACTTTTGAGATGTCTGCTGCACAGGCTTGATCTAATGTAGCTGAAGTTTTGTCTCAATCTAAATAAAATTTTGGAAGTTATTCGATTTTTGGTGATGGCCGTTTTTTGTGTCACCCTGTACTACCTTTTCAAGCAATACATGACTTAGTGCAATAGGTCGCGCTTTAAAATCTGAACAGTGCGTTTTTTCGGTTCGGTCGAGGTTAACCCTCTTGGTCAGGGAAGTTTCCACACGATTTGATCCATTGCCCAGTCTCAACACTTGAAAGCTACTACAGGGCCGGGAGCGTCCGACCAACTGATTAATAAATTTGCAACTTAAATTCGTAAGCGAACGTATAAAACACCATTTCCACCAACAAGCATTACGTTCGACAGTAATCTATCGTGTTAAGGAAAGAATTGAACCATGGAAATATTGACGAGAACAGCATTTTACCTCAAATTTAATTTGCTCACTTTTTTCCAAGTCACAAGGTTTTGCATCTTACAGGAAAATATGATCTGGTGTAAAGTTCACTTGGAGTTCCCCAAAACAACAAAGCAACTGCTTTCCTAGAATTCCATTGAAGAACTCGTCAATACAACAAAACGTTTTGCAAAAATTTTTCCTTTCTTTTTGCCAACAACTAGAATCGCGGCTAAAATTAACGTGACCATAGCGATGCACTGCATTCGATGACAAAGGTTTGCCTGAGAAGCAAGATTGTCCCAAAGTAAAATAATAACATCATAACGTATACCTTGTATGACTTACGGATTTCACAATCAGAGTAAACTTACTGCAAGACACATTATGATAACACAGCGAAAAATATGCGAATGGCTGTCACCTGTTATCTTTCTTTATATGCACAGTCAACAAAAACACCGAACACTCAAGTGGCTTTGCAAGGTGCTCACCTGTGATAGAATGGCTAGTCTGGGTTCCAAACGAGGCTTGTCCATGACCTTGGAAATGCGTCCCTGCAGATACAGGCAAAAGGATATTGATAAATCTAGCAATACTCAGAACGCAACACATATGCATTGGAACTAGCCTTGAGCCATGACATGAGGCTGGATTCCCGCAGCATGAGCAAACTGGCTACTTGTTGGGTTTGCTTCACTGTAAAAAACAAAAGCGTTTCATTACAAAGGAACGACATAACCCCAACTTCTATCTTCAAGTACCTACGCTTAAAATGTAGTACAAATTCAAAAAATTATACACAATTTTCCTAAAATTGAGATCTCATTTGTTTGCTTAATGCAGGGGTGGGGAACCTGCGGCCCGCAAGAACATTTACAGTAATATGGCCCGCATCAGAATTTTCGTTACCCAATTTAGAGTACAAACTCGCGTCAAAACGAAGCTCCATGATAAGCAGGAACTTAAGATAGTATGTCATAAGAAGCCTCTATCCCTCGTAGTAAGATAAAGATAGAAAAGATAAAGGTAATTTCATCCTATAAAATCAATCGCCCGCCAGCAATAAGCCACAATTTATGCGGCCCGTGATAGTAAAGAGGTTCCCAGTCCCCACCCATGGTTTAATTCATCTTCGTCAACAACCACATATACTAACAAAAAAAAGTTTTTATTGTTTGTTTGCATTTCCACATGCCATATTTTAACTAAAAAGGCACACAACCCGGTTCTATCAGTTAATTTTTGTCCGTAAAACCTTGCCACGTTTGTTTTAAAATAAACACCATATCAACATATAAGAGCATCTATAGTTTGAAACAGGTCTTTTCGACCTTATAGCAAAACATGTAGCTGCATAGCAAAACACCACAACACAGAGTGTGACGACAAGGATCAGGTAAGTTACAGTAAGCAATAAATGAAACCGAGTAATGCATTGCATATGTTTTATATTTTCATAGTGGGTCGACTCTGACGACACCGTTTCCAAATTTATTGTGTAAAGCAGCAGCTGCTGCTTGATGTTTAGAGCATGCAATAACTCCTTCGGGACATTTTGTGGAAGATTTGCAACAGATGGTCCCAGTCAGGGCTGACTCATCTTAGGCGAAATTGCTACAATTTTGTCAGAACACATTTACATATTTTAATAGCACAACATAAATATTATTCCTACACAACTCTATTCCTAGAGGTCAATTTTTATTAGATGGGACTCACACCTTAAAACCGTTTTAGTGCCAGCTTCTTTTACGCATGAACTTCTTCCATTGCACCAACTTACTGCAAAATCAGCATCACACTTAACAGGATTTTTAATACCAAATTTCATTTAAATCCCTTGTGCGATATTGGCAAACCAAATACAGCGCAACACACATAGCTTGACGTCTGTAAGTTAAGCATTGAATAGCATTGAAGATATTACTGTTGCTATCAACAATTTCAAAAACTTACTTTTGTTCTCTAAGTCTTGCTTTCCTTCTGCTTTCTTCGTGAAGCACTCTTTTAAATTGCCAAAATAATTGATGCTTGTCTTCTCGGAGACCTTCCAATTTTTGGTTCAGCTTCACAAGCTGTAAAAAAGTGGTTGTACTCACCATGTAAAGAGGAATGACAAAAATGAAGTTACTTTCACACCAAGTTCACTAATACAGTTTTGAAACAGAAAACTGCTCTTTGTGCACTGAACCTGAAGTCCAGTACATTTTGATATGGTTTAAATATATGCGCACATATAAATTGTGCACAGTATTCCATACTACTACCTTATAAAACTCCTAACTAATATCGGTAAGATTTTGTCTCTGAGAAAAAATGATTTTATCTTTGGGTACTGACAGAAAACTTTGTGACAAATTTTTGGGTAAATTTTTTTGCTTCATATACATTAACTTGCTTTAAATGAGAGCTAAGTGCAGAACTACGCACAGTAGCTTTCTGTAAATCAAACATGCAAAAGCTTTTGCCAGTCAACAATAATTTTACTTCAACGCTATAATCTTTCTAGAAATCCATTTCATATAAAAAAAAAGTTGAAAGTCTTGCAACTTGCCAGTACCTAAAGCCTAGAACACTGGGCAAGATGATGTTAAACAGCATTGTCACCACATGTGCCAGGCAGTCAAACCACTACTTTGTGGCAGTTACTGAAGCACAGGAATCAACTCTGTGCTCCATTGATGAAACCAGAAAGATTTAAACAGTGCCATCTGGTGATTGAGAAAACATGATTTTACAAATTAGGCTCAAACTAAGTATTGAAAACCAAGCTTTTCTTAAGTTTTCATTACAGCTCCATTATTGACAGAGTCACTATCGTAAATTGAGAACATTTTCAGAAGTACACATAATGTATATGGCGAGGGATCAAATGTTCACAGATGCTTCAAGTCATAAACATTGATTTTTTAAAATGGCACAATGATAGACGGTTGTGTTTATGAGACACAAATGAAAGCAATTATCCTTTCAAACATTATTGCAAATATTTTCTTTTGGTGGCAGTTTTTCACAACTGCTATTGCCAAAATGCTTTTTGCAAAAACTCTGAAAAAATGGCAAAATTATAGTCATTGCAGACCTAGAATTTGAAATTGGCCTTTTTTATTGTATGTTTTCCAGGAGGTGGGTTATGAAGAAGTGTACAGCTTGTATACTTGTGATACAAACAGCTTCTCGCAGTTTGAAGTTTTTTGTAACCATGTCTGATTACCTGGTGGGGTGTACATACCTGATGTACAACAGATAAGCTTAATTCTAAATTGCTGTGGAGAGCCTGCTTAAATATATGCAGCTATTAACATAACCTGAAAAAATGATGAAATTTTTTGCAAAATACATCAGGTTGAGCTTACCATCATGTTTACAAATTGTCAGTTTCTGGTAAGCTCCAGAACATGCAACTGCTTAGCTTAAAACTATAGCTTCGAACTGATCATTTGAGGATTTTACACATTAGGACCAAGTTTAGTCTCACCACTTTCCAAAGAGATAATGAGAAGTATTGGTAAACCAATCAGAAGTTCAAAATTACAGCTTTGAACTGATCATTTAAGGATCTTTACACATTAGGACCAAGTTTATTCTCAGCAATTTCTACAGAGATAATAAAAGGTAGGCCTGCTCGCAGTCCAACCAGCTCCTTGCGTATCAGGGTTTCTCTAAATCTTAAGGCCTAGTGTAGGCAGTTTTTTAATGTGGGTCTTTAACAATTGCAACCAGATTAAATGAGCAAAATAAAATTTTCTATGCTAATGCTGCTATAATGCAAGTATTTGCGTACAGCCATCTCGGTGAGAATATATTGAATGAGTGTTGGGTCTGAGTCATACAAAAATTCTTTAATTGGAAACAACCCGAGTAACTTAAGGTTAACATCGTTGCAGCTGGTTGGATTTACCTTTAAGACCAGTGTGAGCTACTTTTGTGCCATCACTTTGCAATATGTTTGCCAGATCATTTGAAATTTTTTCAAGGGCATTTTGTCATTTTATGATTATTCTAATTTTACTTCATCCCTACTTTGAATACTTTTTAGATATAGTGATGTAGCACATATAGTGGTGACACAACTGCTTAAGATGGAACAAATCTACACATTATTCTGTTCAATTGCATTATGTAAAAAGCATTATGCAGTTTGTGGAAACTGCACGATCCCACATTCACCATGTCTGTCTCAAAGTTTGTTTGTTTCGTTTTTCAAACTTGGAAAACTTTCGATTTACATTGGGGCCATGCATTGACAGTTGAACAATGAATTTACATTCCACTGTGTCTTCTCCACTTTCATTTATGAGCACAATCATATGTGTTAGTTGCTATGGCATGTCCCATAAACTGAATCAAAGTAACAATTTTCTGCTTACAAATTTAGCCAACCAGTGTAATAAGAGACGATTCTGCTCAGAAACTTATGATTTTTCCATATTTGTTAGAACTTCTATACTTTTTCATTACTTTCATGCATTTTGGCCAAATTCCATACTTAACCCTTTAAGAACTGCAAAGCCACATTTGTGGGTAGTACTTCATCTAATCATAATTTTTCAACAGATAGAGCTAGAGAGCTGTCCAAACTGTCTACAGAAGCAGAAAGTCTCCTAGGTTCACTATAAAAAAATCTGGGAACTTTGGGGTTTAAACTTTTTTGGTGTGAAGTCATGATTGGATGAGGTTAGGAGATTTTTGGATGATGTAATCAGGGCCTGGGAAAAAAGTTCAAGTAGCAATTTGACTGTTTTTTTCTTCTAAAATTAACTGGGCGAAAATCTACATCTTTGGAGCCCAGGATTGGTCATATAGTGTTAGTGGTTGGCAAGTTATGGCCAAAAAGTCAATAATTAATCAATCCACTATGGCAGGGGTCTCCAAAAGTTTTTATCTGAGGGTCACATAAGCTATTGCACAACAGTTTCGAGTGCCGGACATCAAGTAATGTGACTGTTTCTGGCTATGTTACATTCTAATGAGTCAACACATTTTTCATAAGAGGTAGGTTATATTATTTTTTCAATACTGACGAAATGTCTTTGCAGCCAAATGAAATGGCTTTGTGAGCCGGATTTGNCTTGTTGTCTGTAGTTTGGAGACCCTGCTTTAGGGCAAGGGTTCCCCAACCTGGGATGCATGTACTCCTAGGGATGCATTTTCTTATCTGAACGGGTACATTCAAGGCAAGCAATACAAGGGAAAAATATATTTATATATTATTTATTTCCAAATAGTTATACATATATCGGTGAATATCATTTTCAAAAGTAATTATATGCTTATTGTAAAATATATCTATGATTATCCATGATAAAATACTTTTGAAGAAGTCCATCAAATTTTAATAGAACTTTTAGATAAAGTTCTGTAAAAAAATCAATGGATTTTTATTTCACTTCACCTCTTGTCAAAAGAAATTTTAGGGGTACATCTTGATCTGTCAAAATGCTGAAGGGGTACATGACCACAGAAAAGTTTGCAACCCCTGCTATAGGGGATTAATTAATTACTTTGTTGTTTTTGGGCCATAGCTTCCTCAAAGGGTTAAGTACCATTACTAATGAGAAATCTTAAACATTTCGAAAAGCGACCTATTCACCTGCTTTTTTATGTTTTCCAAGGTTGAGTTCTCTTCCTCAATTTTTTTTCGTTTTTCTTCCTCTTCCTTAGCTTTCCTCTCAACGTCTTTTTCTGCTTCTGCAGCTTCTGCAAAGCAGGAAAAAATTCGTTTAGGAGTTTGATGCCAAAAAAGTTAAGATTTAGCAGCAATATTCTCTGTGCTAACGCTACACAGCAGATAAAACTTTGAAGGTGATGGTAATGTGTCCAGTACAGATATCTATTAAAAGAATTCATATGCATAAAGCAAAAAATAGGTACAGCTATATTTTACTTACCACCTCAATACTTTGGTTTTTATTTTTTATTAGAGGTATCTACTTACACATATAGACAACAGGTTGGGATTTTATGTTGTTAAATGCAGGTCAAACTAAGATAAGACTGTTTGCCCCTGAGGGAAAACAGCCATCGCATGAGCTATTCAGAGCAACAGATGCACCCTAAAAGCTTTGATTGAGATTCAAAAACAGTACCAACAAAATGTACAACTACTTTTTTCCAGGGCTGCGGAGCTGTTGTAAAAATGGAGCATTTCTTTTTCATGAAAATGGCTCTAGCTCCAGAGTTCTTAGGTTTCATGAGCATACGAGTAGCTCTGGCACTTTTTTTCATAACATGGCCCCAGCTCCAGCTTCTGTTCATTTTTGCACATTAATATTTTCAATTGTCGTAGTGTGCCTCAAGTTGACTGTAATATGAAATACATCTAGTACAAATGAATACACCACATTTATTTGCATATGTAGTTGTTTACTATCACACTCTTAGCATAAGAAAATCAGCAAATAAACAACAATCACAATTTCAGATGATTCAGAGAACAGTTACCTGCAGAAATGCTACTCACATTAATGGTAACATAAACACTCTGGAATGGCAGTGACTGGTCTTGTTGTCAACATCAATGCCTGAGGACCTTGTGTTATTTGTTACAACCAGAACAAAATCATCTGTTTGAAACTAGATTCATGTCCGAGTATTTTGACACAGTCCAGTTCCAGTCGACCCAGTGTCTTGCACTCATTGTATGCTTTGCCTGTTTCAGCCTTGATGATGCCAGCTAACAGCTCTGCCCAGGCAAACCATACAAAGAGCACAAAACATATATATATATAGTCAATTACTTCTCTTATGAATGTTGGAGAAAGTGAGATGTGATAGCTCACAACATTCTCAGAAAGTAGATGTGATAGCTCTAGAAAGTAAGATTTGATAGCTCACAACATTTCTCATACTTGTACAAGCAACACCATCCCTGTCCAGCTACAACACCACAGTCTTGGTGTTGATTAAATCATGGAAATAGCAGAGTTCCATTGCTGCGGTCTGATGTCATACCTTGTAACAATTGCACTTAACACATTCGTTGCCAGGTGGATTTACCTGTAAGCCTATATTTTCACACCACTTTGCAACTCCATAACTTGCTAGTCGATTGTGCTAGAGAACTGTTCAAACCCTCAAAAGACTTGGCGAGTCTTCTGGTTTGCAATGAAAAAAAATGTAAGTTTTGGGTTTCAGTTTTTTGTGGGTGATGTCATAAGTGGGGTGGGTTTAGGCTTTTTTGGCTAAAGTTATCAGGCCCTGGGCCCCAACTGCAAGAGGGAAGCATTTTGTTTGAATTTTTAGTGGAAAATAGGCTAAAATCTGAGACTTTTGATTCCTTGATTGGCTTTCTAGGTTTCTGGTTCAAAATTTAGTGTAAAATAACTAAAACTTGGGTGAAAACTCTTTTTAGGTATTTTTTACCCTAAATTAGGTTGTTAGGCCATAACTTTTGTGGTTATAAAGTTATGGCCAAAAAGCCATAAAATTGGTAATTTTCCCGTAACTCTTGAACCAGAAACCTTAGAAAGCCAATCCCACTCAAAAGACTTGGATTTTAGACTAATTTTATTGTTTTCACATTTTGAAAGATGTGAAAAGAGAACAAACTAAATATGCAGTACAGTCACTATGGAACACACTAGAAGTATTAGTTTTTCATAAATGAATGAAGCCCAGGAAAAAAGCAGTACAGTTGGCAAAACCTGATTTGCTTTCTAAAAACACCATACATATATTTAGGATATCATTATGCTTGATAAACCTTCTGGCAAAATCTGTGAGTACTTAAGTATGATCAGTCAGCAGCACCAAACAATGTAACAATGAAGTTTATGTTTTTGAATCTGATATAATATTCCACAATGCAAACAAAAAATGTGCCTAAAAATCTTGTTCAATCAAACCTTGCTTTCTTTTCTCTCTTTCACGTAAAATGTGGCAACGAAGTGCTTCTTGCATCATTGGTGATGTCTTTTCTCTTTCTATAAGTGAAGGCATAGTTGTAAGGAAGCATTAAAATTCAGTCCAAAGTAAAACTATGGCTGAACTGTGGGTGTCAAGAAATAGCAGCAATCCTAGAAACATAACTGAGTAAATCTGAAAATAAACAAGACATTTCAGATCATGGCTAGTGCTCAAAATGATAATGAACCTGTTAGTGTTAGCCTACTGCTGTTAGGCTGTTTTCAAACATAATTTTTATTGTAGATTCTAAATGAAGGTCTCACATATCTTGTACCATTATGGATGACATAGATAACATCTGTATAACTTTGCAATAAACAAGCGAAGCTACCACATCCTTGCAACTACAGAAAAATGCACAGAAATGCCTGATTTTTATTAAACTTGAAACAATACATTTGAGGCATTTGAAAAATTCAGAAATCCAAGGCAGGTTTAGTTTATTCAGGAAATTCACAAAGAAAGCTCACAAATATAAGATAAAATAAACAAGCAAAAATATTACGAACTATAAGCATACAAGTATAATGATAAACAGCTTTCAAGTTAAAACAAGGTTAATAATCATTGTATTGTATTTTTCAAACCAGGGTTGCTCACAGAATAGCATCACTATCACTGGCAAGCAAACTGTAAAGACAAACTCTGTGGATCACAGCCTCATATGCAAATGAAAGTGCAAACTGGGCAGTTACACTTCAATGAGGCACACCTCAGTGAGAGATTCAGAGGCACAGGTAATGAGAAAGGTCTGTGGAGATGTTCAGATAGAAACCACACTTCCGCCGATCAATGAGAATGAATTTGAAAGAAAAGTCAATACTGCTGACAATGCAAGGTTGGATAGTTCTGTGAGAGGATTGTGGAATAGCTGTGTGAAATTGTCCTTTGACATAAGGATCACAAAACCTACCTCACAGTCTTATTCTACAAAGCCCCTTTTACAGATCTACCAACAACATGAACATGAAAAGATCAGGTTAAGTATAACCAAAGAGTGATTGACATTAAGAATGTTCATTTAATCCCTTTGTCAGTTAAATGTCAGAGTCAGCAAAAGACTGGCTATGAAAACTAACTGAAAAATGCAGGGAGTCATGTGCATCTGTCATGATCTATATTAGAACAAAGGTCAGATTTGCACTTTTGAGGAGCACCCTTGCTGCAGTGCATGATGAGGCTTTTGAGACAAATTGAGTGATGTTCACCTCCAGGATCTCGCAGACATTGACCTCTGTCAATCATTCTATTTGAATAAAAGCTGATGATGCCTAATTTGTAGGCGAAATATATACTCTGTAAGATCTTAGTGTCTGATTCTGTGCTGAGAAAGGATTTCTTTCAATAGACAGACATTGACCTCAGTTTAATTCCCGAGCCAACAATTCTATGACGCTGAATTATGGCGGCAATGTCATGACACCAATATTAATTGTGTGATAGGTCAATATTATGCCACTCATAAGTCATGACATTTTGAATGAAATATTATATTTTATAGAACTAAATATTACAGAAATTAGATCCCTTAAAATTTTGATTGGCTCCTGCACAGACCTAAATGTTGACTCCGGCTGGAGTCCACTCCGGCACCGTGATCATCTATGATGGGCAACAGTGTTGATCGCATTCTGACTGGACAGTGGAGGTAGTTTGCTGTGGTCACATCATACCAGGTGTTGCAATTGACTGCATCACCTTCAACTACTGAGGCAAGCACAAACGAAAGAAGGCAATCCAGGGCATTAACTAACAGGAAAGCAACCAGCAGCAACAGAGTTTCCTCACTGAGTTCACTCTACTACCACTAGGTTGCACTGTCATTATATAGGGATAAGAGAATTACGAGAATTCGCTTGTGGTGACTATTACAGTGACTTGTTACTAATGGGCACCATCTAGCGGTGACCATTTATTTACATGTGGCGCCATCTTCTGGCCGCCACACAGGGGCGGATCCAACCAGGAAGTTTAGGGAGGGGGTGATTTCAGTAATATTTGGCAGTCAAATCTCATAACAGCTTAGCTGCTGTAAGAGAGATGAATTATACTTTGCAAAACTGCTGTGACAAAACAATTTAATCAATGGACGACAAATAGCCTTACATCGCGAATGTTGTTTGCCGAATTGTACAAAACCATGGTGAATAAAGTTACTTTTTTAGGTTTTAGGGGGTCTATCGCCCCCCCCTAGAGCCGCCCCTGCATCATATAGTCCATTGCTGTGGTTGGTAACCGATACTCAGCGTATACGCATGCAAGACGTAGTGACAATAGTCAATTACCAGAGGAAAAATAGCNGTAGCACAACTCGCTACGTTTGTTTGTGCGGAGAGAGTGACGGCATTACTAACGCTTTTGCTGNAGACGGGAGTGCGCGCCACTGTCAATTTAGTTAAACAGCAGTGTACAAGTGTCGGAGTGTGATAAAGGANTTGATGTAAGCAATGGTTCTTATCCTTTTATCTACCACGTCTCCCTTAAGTAATTGTCCTTTGTTTCAATTCAAGCTCCTGACTTTAAATAGGCTGTAAAACTAATGTATGTATTGGTATATTTATTGATCAAACTTTCCGTATTGTAGGGCGCATAAGGGCTTGCGCCCCCATGGAAATTTGTTGATTCCCCCGTGGGGGGAGCACCCACCAGTTAAGAACCACTGACATGAAGCTTTTTCGGGTAAATGGGCCCACTAAACAAGCGATACGCCTGTTGTGAAAATGAGAAAAGGATGTCAAGTTGAATGGTTGGATACGCAAAACACTTAGAGACGTAAAAAACTAATTTTAAATACTGCTGAAGTGAAAGAAGAGCACATTACAATAACTTAAATTTTAAAGGATCATTTTACAACTTCTAAACGCATTAAAAAATGTAGCTCTATTTCCATCTAGGCGCAGTCCATTTCATGCTGGCTAGTCTATAGCAGGGCTGTAATAGCGTATGTGATAGTGTTAAATCCGCAGATTTATCCTACAAATCGCTGCGCATATTGCTGGCCAGTGGCGGCTCGTGCTGAAAATGGCCGGGAGGGCTGCGAAAATTTCATCTCTGGTTGAACATATAGGATTTTTGCCCTGGCTGTTTTTAATCATTAGTATAGTGGGGTTTCTAGTCACTCCAGCAGTCCTAATCCTGCCAATATCATAATTTTCAGTTGTTCTTTCACTTCAGTTTCATCAGACTCGCTTTGTACTTACTTGCAAGCAATGGTTAACAATCTCTTCGCCACTGCCGGCCCTATAACGTTTATTTTAATTAATTACTGCTGGAAGTGAGTTCAAAATATTTATTTTTTTGCAATGCTTCTGTTGTGCTTCCACATGTCTGTTTGGCCATATTTCTAAATCCATTCGCATACGGTAGACAAG
>JGI24159J19872_10011155_pt1 | contig 11784 bp, 8 predicted proteins | sample Ectturendosymbi4_FD_19872 | JGI IMG/M metagenome (IMG submission 19872) | reverse complement strand
AGCCCTGATGGCCGACGTGGACCCGGAGTTGGCCAGGATATGTGTCCAGAATCTCGCCTTCTACAAATTCGTCCGACTCATCTCCGTGTTCATGTACACGAATGTTTACGTCGCCACGCCGAAAATAAACCGGTGAGAAAAGCTTTGCTCGTTCCGTCGATTCTGAGTTTTTACTTCGCAGCCTAAAAAACAGAGGGGGACGTTTCCATGCCGGCCGCAGCCGTGTGTGGGGCGATGGAGGCGGGAATAACTGAGGAGGGTCTCTTATTATATAGGCTCGCTTTCACGAGTTGATGTAATTATTTAAGACGCACTAAGTCGAGAGCGCTTGAGTGCTGTGCTGAGGTTTCCCCCCCATTTGACGCCATGACTCGCAGCGCGGAGTTATTCAAACCCCCTGAGTTTGTGACTCAGCAGGACTCGACTCGTGTATCTGCTGAAGTCTAAATCTTTTCGACTTGAAACATGAAAAGACGTTTTGCGTATTCATGTCTGTGGACGCAACGCAGAGTTTAAGCGTGATGTTGTCGAACCGCGGGATCTTCTTCGCGCAGAGCTGGCAAAGCCATGGTGTCGTCATCATTACTTTCTTCAAAAGGTTTTATACTTAAAATGTGTCTCGTCTATTCCGGTGTTTAAACAACTCAGTTTGTACCAACGACAATGACGCTCGGATCTGTTCGTAACATTTCGGACCTGTTCGTAACATTCCGGACCTGTTCGTAACCGGTAAACGACGATGACGGACTGGACATTGTCAACAGCGCTGTCGACACCCCCCACTTCAGACAGAAAATATACTCAAGTTGAAGACGAGACTAGATGACTTGCGTGTATCTAGTGCTAGTATTCGGTGTAGCAAGCCTATCTGCTGCAACGGGAAAGCAGTTCAAACGGCCCCTGTTTTTTGCCCAGCCTAATGGACGACGAAGAACTGCGGACGGCCTGCTTGCAATACGTCGCCAGGAACCCGCACCAACCCCCCACACTAAAGGACGTGATGACCCTCTATTGTGGCCTGTCGCCCGGCGTCGAAGTTCAGGACCTGTGCCTGCGTCATCCGGAGGAAATATCGAAAGTGAACGAGCAGTAAGTCGGAAGAACGTCCTCGCTAGACGCTCGCTAACTCTTTTCAGTAGGGGGGTGGCGCTGGTACGCTTTATGCGTCACAAGCGGTAGGTTTGACCGATCGCGCGGTGCCAAAGCGAAGCGTCACGAACCAATCTGGCGGCTGCTTTTGCGAAACTCTTTGTTCAACTCGCAGCGCGTGAGTCGAAGATTATTTCGGGGGGGAGTGACAACAGTGGTGACATTTCATTTTACCAACTCCGAAACCATGAAAAAAACATTGTTCTACTAAAAATTTGATCGGAATAAATAAAATTTTCAATATCCAGGGTGGCCTTGATCCTCTTCCGACACCCATGACTGACAAAACCGTTCGCCTCACATAGATCTATCATCAGCCCATGTCAGTTATGCCCCTTTGGTAGGAGTGTGAGTTACGCGATTGGAGATTAGTCGTCGTTTCGATCTTAAACTACACTAACAGCATAAGAGTGCAGTGGCACGCAGAGACGGATCCAGCCAGTAAGGTTAGGGGGGGACGGTTTCAGTAATATTTGGCAGTCAAGTCTCATTACGAGTTCACTACTGTAAGAGAGACGAAATATACTTCACAACACTGCTGTGACAAAACAATGGACGACAAAATGGCCTTATATCGCGAATGCTGTTTTCCGAATTGTACAAAATTATGGTGAAAAAAGTTACTTTCGTAGGTTTTTGGGAATGAAGTTAATGCCCCGATCGCCTCCCTGGTAGCACGCCCGATATTTTTTCACGTTTAACTCCGCCCCTGTTCAGAAACAAGTCTTCTTCTACCTGACAGTGATGGCACTGTTTGATTCTGGTGCGAAACTTTCGAAATTGTCATCGGTTTGACCAAAACCTGCGCCTTGGTCGTCAAACAACACGAAAAGTTGCTGTCGTTTGTTTGGGGGGGTTCAAATGCATTCTGTTAAAACTCCTAAGATTGCCGAGCGTTGACAACGACTAGCAGCAGCTTAGCGAAGGCAGGTTCGCAAATTACTGCATATGTTAGTTTCCGATACCGGAGCAAAACTTCGAGGTGTGATCGCGACATTTAAGTGTTCGAAAACACGTCAACATGTTTACTTTTTCTGCCATCCGACAACCGTCTGTTGACTTTTTTTCTGTTTCAGGAAGCTGGTTCAGTTCGGATTGCTTCACGAAATCATCAGGAAGATAAACATGTACCCGGTCCATTTGAAACCGACCCAAAATCACAAGGTAGGCGATCAGCGACTTTGAAAAACTAAACCAAAATACAAGATTTCTTCAGAAGAAATCTTCGTTGGCCAAAGTCTCAGCGTTCTGTTACTCGAACAGTATCTTTCGTGCACGCGCGACCTTTTGCGATCGCTGCTTGGCGTGTTTCAGTCTCCCTTGCATCGCGTGTCTACACTTCTGCGTGCGCGTTCCTATGTCATGAGTTAAATTTGTAGATGAGCGAAAGCTTCATCAAATCTCGCCGGTGCTTCGCTTTCGTCGCATTTTTAACCTGCGTCACGCATCACTTTTGCGCAGTCGCCTGTGCACCGATGCGCGACCGGGCAGTACTCCTCCGAGGAGATCTGCTGCAGGCTGGGAATCGACCACAACGACCTGCAGAGCAGAATGGAACAAGACCCTAACATCGTGACCTTGTGGAAGTGAAAACACAACAAAAGAAAGTTTAACCCGGGACCAGAGAAAGCCCTGATGTGGTCGCGCGGCGGCGCTGGGACGAGGACAACGGCCAGGACAGCACGCCAGCGATTTTCTTCGCTCAACTTCAAACGCGAGACAAACCTGCGCCAAGTTCAATTGTGGGAAATTCGAAAAAGCTCCCCGCGAAGCGGTATTTTGCTCTATCTTCGTGTGCGTGTCTGTCGAATAAGATGCTTCGGCCCCCCGTACCACGCGCGTATAGCTGTGACGCGAGCTTCACTTCGTGCTCTTATGTTGCTGCACAGAACGCGGTGCCTCTGTGCAATGCCTGTTTAATGGAACAAGACCCTAGCATTGTGCCCTGTGGAAGTGAAGAAAAGAAAGTTTACCAGGGGCAAAAAACTCAGATGGTCGTCTTTTTACCAGGGGCAAAAAACTCAGTTTACCAGGGGTAAAAAACTCGGGTGGTCGTTTTCGTGTGAGGAACGCGAACGACACGCATCATTGGTGATGCGTTACTTGCGCCGGAAAATTAGATGCCTCAGGCCTGTTTTGGCCCGAATCGCTATGACCACTGATGAGATTCCACCAGGGGGGTAACGAGGGGGCTATGGGGGCGCCGAAAAGTTCTAACAATGTCACAAGTTCCTTCTTCAATACAGTACATTTGCTTCCGAATGACCTCAGTCTCGAACATGGGGCGCCAAACTTGCTTCTTGCCCCGGGCGTCATGTAACCTCGGTACGCCACTGCATTCGACCGGTTCGCAAGAACCTGCTTTTGGGATTTCTCTAATCCCGATGTCGTCAAAATTTTCCCCATTACATCTTTTTACTTGGAACTCATTTTGGCACATCTCCCATAGATCTGATACTAACTTTTAAGTGAAAACAAGACAAAAAATTTGAAAAATAACTTTCCCTTGCTTGACCGTACCAGAGCTGGCAACAAAGCTCTCAACCTTCGCACTTATATCGGGCCAACCAGCATGCTTTGCCTCTAGTCGAGAGACTAATAATGAGAGAACCTGTTTTTAATTGAGTCGTGGAATGAGAGAATCTATTCTTGAAAAATTTGAGACTCACCACTGGATATAGCACAGATTTTTTTCGTACTCTTTTTATTACGATGCTCAGACTCCAGCATGACGCAAGAAAATAAACGCGGTACGCTTTTGCAAATGTTTATTTCCGCTCGCATGTCGCCATTTCAGCAATAAACCAAATGATAAAGCTTTGCTGTTTCATCACGCTCAGTCTCTGTCGTACTGCTTCGTCATCACCACCGACAACAGTAAACCTCGGTTAATCCGGATCTTCGCCAAAACCGGATGAAACTGGTGGTACGAATGATTTTTAACGTTTTTCTTTACAAAAATGTTCGGTTTACCCGGATTTTTTAATCCGGATCTTCGCCAATGCCGGATAAAATCTGCTCTTTTCACATCTCGTAATCCGGATTTTTGTCTCTAGGAAAGATTCTGCAGCTTTCAGATGCAACACAGGTGTGCTCACGATCACCAACGAGCGTTTAGGATTATGATAGCAACGGCCGCAACTGCGAGTATAACATTCGACTAATCGTGGAGACGATTATTGCGTCACACACTGGCATGGCACATCATGAACATAACGCTCAAGGCACGCCGCTTCACCACGGTTTCAGTCTATTGGTCAGTGTGAAGTGTAGCGTGCCTAAATGTACTCGGTAAGATGTCTGGAGGACATTACCTTCCAAACAGAGTGACTGCTTAAGGACCAGTCGCAGAAATCTCTGCGTCCAAAATCCTAGGTTTCTTCGCAGCCCAGTAATGTGAAATTATGAACTTAAGATTGCTCATAACTAACTGGAAATGGTGTTTACTAGTCTGATGTAACATTACAAATGCATCTATAAATACGCTTTGCTTCTGCGGAAGTCTGCTGTTGGGTTGTGAATGTGTTCAATTTAAGTGATTTTCACCGATATCTCAGTACTTGGATGACGTCAGGCTAGAAACAACCATCTTCGGTTAATCCGGATCTTCGCCTAAAATCGTCGGTCAAACCGAATCCTGATTAACCGTGGTTAACTGTATTTCCATCATCTCCCCAAGAACGACCAACCAACCAGGTTATCCTCCCCATCCTCGTAATCTTCCTTGCTCCGCTGCGATTATCCTGTGACGTCGCTGTCCGATGATTGCGAGGGGGTAATGCCGTCATTTCCTCCTGAACTTTCCTTGCACGAACACGCGCGGCACCCTGACGTCCTGCTTCCGGTTAACGGTCTCGCGCATGACGTAATCGCAGGTGACGACATCGAAGCCGACGTCGGTCGCGAGTTCGTTCAAGATCTCTGTGACGACATCAAACAGAAACCAGGTTTAAAATTATGGCGTCATCACTTGGATGGTGGCGAAGCGTATGTTGCTGCTGTAGAGCAGCGCTTCCCAAACTGTCGTCTCGCGGGCCCTCGAGTTGTTTCCGAACACCGGAACGTGCAGGCACGTGTCTGCTATACTCACTAGCTGCTTTTTTTCGGTCAGACTCGTTTTTTCGGTCAAATCGGTCATAGACCGAAACGTTTTTGAAACGAACGAAAAGAATTAAGTCATTTCGGTCAGAATGTTTCAAAATCTAGACCAAAAAACACTTATGTGGCGAGTTTTAATGCAACTGTGAGACAAATGACCGAATTGTTTCTCACCGAAAAAAGCAGCTCACTAGTCACTAATAATACGCAATAGACGCAGTGCACGTACCCCCATTTTGAGAACCACTGCTTTTTGAGGGGCGATAAGATGACGAAAGCATGCCGCGACCGTCATGCATGAATGGGTGAGCGGGTTTGAGAGTTTGCAAAGCTTTAACAAGTTTTGGCAACCCACTCCACAACTACTATTACATGTCGATCTTCGGCCGCTACAAACTGCACTGGTACGGGCCAGAGCGGCGGGGTACATGTTCCAACGACAACAACTCTAAGCCAGCCTTTAGAGCAGGGGGGTGCACAACAGAAATGGGGCCCAAGGTTTTCCTTAAAATCTAATTGCAGGCCACACCATGTCAAAGGAGCTGCTCGCAGTGTGAAAGCGAACTTCTTTATTGCACATAGCAATGAACTACCATTTAAATTTCCAAAAACATGCGTGTGAAATTAGTCCGCGGACAAACAGCTGCCTTAAACAGGTTTTCGTTGGACCCAAGTTGAAATAAGCATTGCTGCATCTAAATGTCCATCTGTCAACCGAGTTCGCAGTCTAGAGTTGTTTATTTTCATGATTGAGAACAATGCGAAGGCTTGTTCACAACAGTACGTCCTTGCAAATTGACAAACCCAGATTTTTGCGTTATTCAACAACACTGAATACTTCTCTTGTTCGAGCCGAGAGTAAAAGTCAAGTAATTAATTATCGTGGAAAGCGTCGCGCAAAGCTTCGTTTGACCCCAAGTCTAGAAGTTCTAGCTGAGTATCAAGGTCATTATTAAGCCTCCAACGCCGTTGCAAAACGTTCTGTTTTGTATGTTTTTATCAACTGCGTAGCGCAGTAAGTGTGTGTTTGTACTATGGGCTTCATGTCTGCTGGCAGAGATACATTCATTCATTAACATTTTCTGCATTCACACTGAATGGCCCTTGAAACAAATTCATTCGCGTCTCACGGCCGTTAAGATATTGTAAGCATTTTGAGAAGTTTTCACGAAGGGCCTCACACGTTTTTGCGTATATCTGAAAGTACCAAGTCTGTCTGTGTTATATTTAGAAATGACGAAAATGCTTTTAAACTACATCATGCTGACAGTTTCTGCGGAAAGAGTTCCAGTTTACCTTGAAAAGCACTGACTACTTTTCAACAGCAAAACGCTTCCGTGCCATTTTCAAACCTCTGAGGGGCCACATTTGGCCCGCGGGCCCTGTGCCGTGCACCCCTGCTTTAGAGACTGCTCAGCGAGAAGGGACTCACGCACAGTTGAGTGATTTGCAAATCAAGGTCGGACTCATGAGAGTATTCGTTCTCACACGAGCCATGCCGCCACCTGTCGTGAAGAAATAAGACCTGGTCCCGTCTTGCCGCGCGTAGAAGTTATCCGCGATCTTGCAACCGCGACCGAAGCGCAACATCGCCCAATCGAACATCCCGTAGTCGCGGATGAGGAGGCAGCCGCCGGGTTTGAGAACCTGTCGTATGATTGGCCGGTTTGCATAAAAACACATTTTGAAAAAAAAACAAAAACTAACATTTACGTTTTATAATTACCCCAGCGCCGTTCCACTCCTTAACTAACATTAATGTAGGAAGTTGTTCAGTGAATTCCATAAACGACACGCATTTCGTTAAGTTTTGCGACTTTCACTGTGACCTTCCCAACCCTGGACCTCGCATCAAAACAGGATTTCCGCAGATTATGTTTTCAATATTTTTGCAGCGTTTCTCAATTAATTCTATTTCATCCTAACGTTGAAATGCTACCATGGGCGTCGGAAGGATTTTTTCCAGGGGGGGCGCAATGGCGGATTTTTCTACGGGGGGGAGAGGCAAAAGTGATGCAATTTCATTTTTCCTTCCCGAAACTGAGAAAGCGACTTTTTTTGCTAAAAATATGATAGAAAATGTTAAATTTCAAAATCCAGGGGGGCAATGCCCCCCTGCTCCAACTTCCGACGCCCACGATGCTACCTTTTCCGCTTTGCAACTAAAACAAGCTCAGCCGACCAGAAAAGCGACTTTCCTAAAGCGCTGCCTCACTTGCGCAAGCTCAGTGTCACCTTCGCAATGTTGCTCATCACTGCTCGAAACTTCTCGGGGTGAACGGCCGACAAGACGAATATAAGCGTTGCTATGTCGACGCAGCTTGGCGGGATGACGTCACTGAGCGATTGCGTAGTCAGGTCGCATTGAAAAGCGTTGCACTTTGATTCGCAATACGAGGCGTTGTCCTGCAGGGAAAAACAAGAATTAAGAGGTTATCTTTACGCTTCCTGGCAAAAATTAAGAGGTTCTCTTTACACCAACGGCAAGAGGCACTCTGTTGATCATCTAGCAGCTCTTTCCCACGTATGAGCAACACCACGAGTTGAAACTGGACAGTAACAAATTTAATTCAACTGCTGAGGGGCATCGACTCGAAAACCTTCCGGTTCCTTCAATGTCCTGGCGTCCTTGCACTAATTTGTGTTTTCCTTGCTGAATATTAATGATCCGCCAAATAAATTCAACTCAACTCTACACTAAATGACAGGAATTAGAGGTTCTCTTTACACTCCGGATGTCTAACTGACTCATTTTTACATTGCATTTCTAAGTTATGGATCCTAACTCGTGCCATGTTGAAATGGCACAATTTCTTTTGAAACTTTTATTGAAACAGAGAACTCTTGCTGTGCACCACTATTTCCATTGATTGCTAGTTGCTACAAAACTGTTGACAGCCAAATTTCATTCACGTTACGTTAAGGACTCGGAGTCGGAAGTTGTGGAAAGGTCGGAGTTGGAGTCGGACATTTGACGTCGGACTCCGCAACCCTGGTAGACCCATACTCGAAGTTACGAACGTACCTGCACCACCAAAGTGGACGCGCTGAAAATCACAACTGTGGTTAAACTTAAACCATGTCTAAGCAGCAGCACGCACCTTTACGAACTGAACTGCTCTTGGCGAAAAATCGCAAGCATAAACAAACAAGTTGTCCGTTTCATTTAGCAAAGGAAATATAGCATTGCCCACTCCGCATCCAGCCTCCAGCAGCACGGCTTTTTCCAACTGCAAGCAAACAGTAATCATTGGTGTATGCAGTGCAAAGGGTACCGTTAACTTTCTTTGCAGGTGTAATATTTTTCAGTAATCTTTCATCTCAACTACGTTTTTCCTTTTCCAGATGTAAACATGTCTCTTTAAGGCCACACGGATTTGTAGTTGACCGTCTCCGTCGGGGAATGGGTGGGCTTTTTGTCAGCCAGGGTTGTTGTCATGGTCTCGAGACCGTTTGGTGGGCCATTGTTAGTCTCAGTTCGTTTGCTTTCTACCACATGCGGTGTTTTTCGGCGCAGAAGGGCATTGCTTTTGGTTTTCCGGCCATATTTAGAAAACCTTTGAGGGGTTTTCGCGGGTCACGATTTGCGCTGCCCTGACCAGCACACGTTCGAAAGCTCAGATGCGTGCTCCAGTAATTTTGCGAAATTCGGGAGAGCCTTTGACAAGGTTGAACACCGAAATGGAAAAGACCGCCAAAGAATGGTCGCCTGCATGCAAGGAGAGATTACAAGACTGGCTGATAAACTCCACTGCTAACCGACGTAATAAACGGGCGAAAAACCTTCACGATTTACTTCAGGCTTCTGTGCGACGCAAACTCTTCAGTTACCGACACAGTTTTTCAGGTAAAAGTCAGAAAAGCATGCACAGGTTTTTTAAGGTGTTTTAGGGACGCGATTTGGGTCCCTAGAATTGAAAATCGGATCCCAGAACCAGAGAAAATTATCAAGGAAAATACCTGAACTGATACTGCAATCGATATTATGAATTGGTAATAATGGATGCTTTGTTACGCATAATAGAAACGACGCATTGTATGCGTCTATTAATCTGTGTGGTCGATAATGTGCTATTCCTCCAGTGGTCGCGGGGTGGCAGAAAATTTCCAGTCCATATAGGTCCATACCAGATACCCAACATTTTCCTTAAAATAAACCTGCATACATGTTTCAATGTATTGTTCGTTCCTCGGAGTGTGAGGTGTATGCCTAAGTACTACATCAACTTTTTGTTACTTGTAGCATTAACGAAATTACGAAACAAGAAAAACCAACAAACTTCCTGAAAAATGTCAACAATTTTTATCCTTAAAAAGTTATTTTTACTTTGCACTGAGTGAAATGAGATTTAATTGTTCCAGTAACCACTTACAAGTGCACAACCGCAATCAAATTTTATTCATATGCGGCATCTTGTGACTCTAAAAATTTAGATAATAATTTGACAGGGCAACAATGCTTGTAGCAGTGTTATCTTCAATATTTACAGTATGTGGAAAAGATGACAAAGAAGTCCTTGCCATTTTATTGCTGGTACTTGCTATGGTTGCAACCAAAACAAAAACCAGTTTTAAGCAATACCTCGATAGTCGTGGCATATGAAACAGATTTCCACAAATATTTAATGGCTGTTAATACCGTAGCGATGATGGTAGTAGCAATCTTTCAAATAAATACTCCATTATTAGCAATAACAGTCACTAAAGATGGAATGGAGACCATATTTTGATCAGTTTTTGCACACATATAATCAGTTGTTGAGAAAGTATTTGCCAGAATTACAAATTAAAAAAACAAAACAACCAGATACTCAAATGATACCGCTTGTGAAGCTTCCTTTATTTCTTCAAACTCTCTCAATGTCCAATGTCTATCTTTAAAGAAATGTGTACTGTTTCTTTTGTAAAACAAATCCCACATCTTTTGAGCATTTGCTTCAAACTTGTTGCTGCGAAACTCACTCACGAGCTTCTGGTTCTGTTAAACACACACAACAAAAGCATAATTTAACAAATATTTCTGCAGTTTCACAAACCATTGGCAACAGCAAAAAATAATTAATGTTTCTTTTGGCCCCCAACAAACACCATATACCATGCAAAGAATATTAAAAAATTTATAGTTTTCAAAATAAGCAAAAATGGCACAACTAAACATGAAACAAAAAACTGGCATTTTTATACGCAAACATTAAAAACACCATGCTTCACTCAAGGAGGTGTGTCAGCAATTGCAGTAATTCAGTTTCATGCCAATGTAAATATTGCAGGTACTTATATGAAGCAATCAGCTGCACAGCAATTTGCAGGCAAATGATAAATATTTTCAAGAAATGTTGAAAAGACATAGAAAAAGCTTCAAAATAGCAGAATTTATCATACACAATATGGGATTAGTTGAACATGTCAATTTCTACTTTAAACCAGAAATACAATGATATCACCAGCTAAAAACACTTCCTCTGTAACAATTTCATTTTCATTGCTTTTCTGATCTGTCCAGTAACAAATCTTATCACCTATTACAGGTAGTAGCAGTAAGTGCCTCTTTGGCAAGTTCTTTACAAAAATATAATCTCTTCTGCAGCTCAAGATAAATTAACTACTCATCATAACATCTTCAGATAGCAAGAAAATATAATATTCTTCTTCAGGAACAACAAGATACCAATCTAATTAGGGACAGATTTTCATCAACATCTTAGGTGGAACGCCTATCAACAAGCGACTTACAATATGACTTGAAGGCAACTGCAGTAATGTTGACTAAATGTAGTTGGCTCAGTTTTGAACTTTATGGGCGCTGCATCAAAAACAACTCAATACAGTGTACAACACGAAACGCATTAATCCAAATAAACAATGCAGTGCCAGGAATTGATTAGCTTTGACTGAGTGTTGCTTTGATGATGGTACTGCTCTTCTACAGTACACATGATTACAAGAAACTGTTCAAGTGAATGAGTTGACAAACAGTACTTGACAAGCACAGATTCACAAAACTGGTTGAAGTTGCTAGGGTTTAAAAGACTCTTGTTGTCCATATAAAACCGATAATGATAATTCCAATTACAGTGGTTCTCAACAATTTTTGTGTATTTCTCTCCAATAGTCCTCAGACATTTCCTCCCCATCATAAATCACAAAAAATGATAAGTGCTGAGATAAGCATAGCGAAAACAATGAGTTTTATTGCAAAATAATATATAAGTTTATCAAATACTGCAAATCAATGACACAAGATTGTTTCTGACACTGTGTGACTTAGCATTTGGGTCATTCCATGTCAGTTGAACCAAAAAAATTGCAAAATTTAACCCACCCCCTTGGATTTTGATGAAACTTAGCAAGATTAAAGAGCTTTTCATCCCGGTCACAAAAAAATAAATATTATTTAAATCAGTGGTTCTTAACCTTTATACGCACTCGTACCCCTTGACCTTTCATAAAATTTTCTCGTACCCCTTGTCTGCAATCAAGAGTAATTGATAGTAACACAATTTCATCGCAACGAATATAACGATACGATTTACTTAC
>JGI24159J19872_10011154_pt1 | contig 11784 bp, 8 predicted proteins | sample Ectturendosymbi4_FD_19872 | JGI IMG/M metagenome (IMG submission 19872) | reverse complement strand
TCACGAAAACGCAAGCCTGCATTTGAGATAAACAGCTACTGGATGCCTGCGAAATTCAGCTATAAGGCCACTATCGAGCGTTCAACTATGAGACGTTCCGGATACTTGCATATTACATCTTCTGGAAGTCTGCGGGAAGCCTATTGAACGACGTGATCCAATAGTTGTATAAACTTCACTGCCAACATACCGACAAGGAATTTTTAGGTCCGTTGATGCAAAGTGTTGTATATTTGGCAAAACCTTAGCACTATTCCGATAAACATGACAAAAATGGTATGATATAGGCGTATTTCTTGGGTCATTGTGCCAGTCAATGTAATCTAAGAGACATGTTTATTAATTGGAATTACTTTATGTTTCTGCCAATTATTTGAATCTCAGAGATAGAAGTTCATAAATTCTACTTCAACGTATAGTTTGTGAGAATAATTGGAAGTGTTGGTTTTTGTTTTATTCACTTTTTCAAGAACTATTCAAGTGATATTACTAAAGTTTTGTGTACTTAGTAAAGACGCAAAGACCTATTAATCATTGTTAAGTAGTAGCATAGTTCTTTATGCAACTCCCATTGCACTATGGGCGTAGCCAGTGGGGCATTTGGGTCATGGTCCTAAAAAATACAATTTCCATAATTTGCCAATTTTACGAAAACGTCGTACTACGGTTGAGTGAACGTGGTAGCGTCATCACAAGGCAACCAAAAAATTGTATTCGTGTGATATGCATATTGACATGCATATCACACAAAGTTTATTTCCCCAAAGTTTTCTAGCAAACTCGGTCCTTGTCGCAATATAACGTTTGAGCAGTTTGCATCCCCAATTCCACAAGGCAGTGAAATCAAATAAGAGAATTGCCACTGCGCATGCGCAAAACGTGTTCGCGAACGCACTGTGACGTCACCACAGACAAAGCTCCTACTGCCAAAATCAATTCATATGAAAAAGATGCGATAACTAGTGCGCTATATCCAAAAAAACATTCATATTCAACATATGGGTCAATTGACCCCATTGGTAATTCTTGAAGAAAAAAATCTTGTTAGTTGTAGGGCTAAACAGGTACTTGTATTTTAATCTTCATGGTTTGTTTTCCTTAGGAAGCGCTTGGTTTTTCTCGGAAGAAGAAATTCATTTTGAAGATTGGCTTTCTAGTAACAACATTTCAACCACTTTACTCGAAACAGCAAGCAATGACGGAAATATTTACTCCACATCTTTTCTTGTCGGAAACCACGACGCCGAAACCGTATCAACTGTTCAGTTCAACCACAGCATAGAAGCACGGTTTGTGCGTATTTATCCACAAGCTTGGTATCAGGGCATTGGCCTCAGAATGGAAATGTATGGCTGCGTAAAGGCTAAGCAGACTGCATGTGAGTACATTTAACGCAAGTATTTCTTTGACGAATACAGTTCGGTTTGCGCTGTCTCTGATCACATCACAATCAAACGCACTTCGCAGTTTTTTGCAAGCAATAAAAACTGTGTTTGCTTTTTTACGTTTAATTGGTTAATAAGTGTTATGAACAGTTTGTTCTAAGAACTACCATATTGGTAACTAAATTGTGAGAAAAGTGTTTTTCGCACAGATGAAAGTTTGTGTTTTCATTGCCCGCCGTCCTACTACTGTCCTGGTGATGGCAGAAGGCTTTCATGTGGACGGTGTCCTGATGGTGGCTCTCTTGGCACCACTGACAAAATCAATGATTACAGCCAGTACAATCTAACGTGTGGAAGATCCCCTACAGAACATTCATTTGGAAAAGCAGCAAAATGTGAAGAATGCCCTGATGGTTTTGTACGTAATTCGTTTCATTTTGTAAGGAATAAAATAGCGTTGTGGACTACAAGCTTTCTTTTCACAATTAATTCGGGCACATACGAAACAAAGGGTTTGAACAGCTTTCTAGCTCAATCAGCTGGCGAGTTGTGGCTTTTAGCCAAAATGACCAAGGTTACGTTTTGTGGGATTTGAATTTATATCCAATTTTTGGTTTGTAATCCATAATTTCGGCTCAAGATAAGCTAGAAAGCCGATCACAGGCTCTAAAGACCCAGGCGATAGCCTAGTTTCCAAAAAACACTTGAGAGCAAAAACGGCCCATTCTTTTGGCTCCCAGGGCCATAAAACCAGGATTTTCGTTAAGAACGTATATATACGTCGACCGGTACCCTGTGCATGTTTTCTCCTCGCGTATATTTACTTGGGCCGGTACTGAAAGTGTATCCTCCACAACACTACTCGTCCCAGCTGGCTAACACGAGAATTTCCTTCAGTCTAAATTTAAAGAAAACTGTAAAACATCGGACAATAAAGAGCTTCATATTTATTTGAGATATTCTTTGCAATTTTGCATTTCAGTATGTTATGCCGATTCGATCTCTATGTAAAAGGGAATTTTAATGTTATTATTTTCAAAGAAATATTTGCAATATGTTTTCAATACCGGCTTACGTATCATTACGTACATGGTGTGCATGAGACAGACACATGGATACGCAGCAGCACGGATTTGGCATTTACTGGATACCCGCTGTGATCTTTTTCTCTCGAAATTTCGTATGTTTATGCCAAACAACTTTGAAGAATAAAAGTGGATTTAAATATTGAAGCCTTCTTTTGGGTTTCAGTTACAATGTGTTTCATGAATACGGCATAAACACGGTTAATTTTGAAAAGCTGTCCGGTGTGGAGCACGTTTTCTCGGGAAAAACACGCGGTACGGAAAATATGAAATATAGGAAGAGATTTATAAAAGATAGTTGAAGTTGTTTTGGCCTTTACAACTTGTTTTAGATTTACTGCCTTTATTAAAATGCTCAATCAGTAGGGCTGAAATGTTCTACTTTTATTCATTAGGTTTGCGAAAATGGTTTTGCACGTATGTGTCCAACATTCACTTACGGATCAGGCTGCAATGCAACTAGCTGCGATGAATGCTTGCCTTGTGGCCCCGGTGAGGCCTGCGCCAATGGCAACAAAGTTTTCTGCCAAACTGGACGCTTTTCTGTTGACGGGAAAACAGGTGAATGAGATAAGAGAAAGTGAATTCTCTTGTTTAATTACCACAAGAGCAGGAGTTTTCAATATCTGCGAGTAAATGGTTATTGGCTACCTTGTCCTACTTGTATTTTTATTGACATTTCTTATTACTTCAATAGACAAGTTCCCAAAAAAGTGAGAGCTAATTGGCAACCTAGAATGTCAGGCGGCTTATTAGGCAGTCAGAGAGAACAGTGCTCAAACAACGCTTAGGCTGCCTCGTTGTTCCTAGCGTTTGGGGAAACCAACAATTCTGAATGCAACGACGACCATCCTCACCAGCAACGCTACATTGGGTGTCCAAACCCACTATACTGTCAAGGCGCGCAGCGACGAATAGACTGACTTCACCTGTGTAGTGTGAATAAACGCTACATGCTGTGTCATCTGTGTTTAACCGTTACAGGGTCAACCTTGTCACCAAATTTATTATGCTCTCTTTGTGGGGTGAAATAAGGTTTGTTACATTTTAGTGCCGTTTTAAAGCATAACTTTAATTGACAGCATTTTACGGATAGAGCCACTTTTGTGGCTCGACGATCCGTTATTCCCCCGCCCCCATTAAGGTAGCGATGTCTGTCCAACATGTATTTTCTTTTCGCCTCATGTGAAACGCACCATAAAACTGCTTCTCGGTCCATATCCACTCAGTGTTGCCAAAAATCATGGTATTGATATCGCCTAGAACTGTTTGGCAGCTCTACATTTTTTTTCAGATCTATGTCACCTGTGTCCGGCTGGTACGTTTACCAACGAAACTAGAACGAAGCAATGTCGTGAATGTCAAGCAGGTAAAAATTGGAGTGATGTTAGTTAGAACGAACGTAAGTTTTGCAGAGAATTTGATGCACAAGTTAACCAGATATGAACTTCAATAAACCGTTGTTTCTTAGGTTACCACAGCTGTCCGGGCTCTTCATCTTGTCAGCCTTGCCCAGATCAAGAATGGTCATCGGATGGATATTCGTACTGTCAGCCTTGCCATGAAGATTGTGCGTAGTTTGTTCTCTTAAATGTTTTGCCGTGTTTGTTTTCGTTTATAGTGTCTAAGGAAATATTAGTGTTTTATTAATGAGTGATGAAAAATCACACTAAGCACCTTACCTTACGCCTACAATTTAAGTCAAGGCTTGCTTTAACAAAATATCAAATTCGGTTGAAATTTACTTACCATACCAACGTTTGTTAAATTTGCGACTATATCCATTGTGGACTTGGGAGTTAGAAAACTGGCAAAAACATTGCACTCCTTATATATACAAGAACTACAGCGGCGCTCACAACATCAATACAACAGTAAATGAGATTGCTTTGAAAACGTTAACGTTTTCTTCAAAAAAATAACCAGGCTTGAAAAATTTTAATCCAGTTTTTACTGTGCAGTGTCACAATGGACTCAACCAGTAATTTTATGTCTAGTTCACTTGGTTTGATATTACAAAATTTATGATTAAAGGCTTGGGCCAATTTTAAACCACAAAGTGCTCAAAATTGCTTCATTGAGAAAAGATTTATCTATACTAACAATAGAACATGTCACCAGAGCTTTCTAAGCATAGTTTTTCTCATTTTATCAGCAATTCGTGCAGAGATAATTTTTTGTTTGAAACTAGACAGTTTTCAATGAGTTCATCCTTACAGCGGTGTAATAAAACTTGAAAAATAATTCAAAAGGTACTTCTCATGTAACAGATTTTACCGCCATTCACTTTCATTTTATCTGAACAGAAAAGGGTAAAAGTTCTCCACGAGACCGAAATTTATTTTTAAATGAAATGTAAATAAGTCGATTTGAGATAAAAATGACTGTTTCTTGTCTAAACTTCAGATTATGTAGTTATTGCAACTACTGTATTAGAAATGACAAAATTCCAATCGATAAGCTCAGTGCTTTCATTTAAGTTTCAACCTGAAAGTGGTGCAGAATTGCTTTTTTTCTCAACTTGCAGCCTCATCTCGCAGCTTTTGCGTTTGCGACAACGCTACAACAATATCTACCTAAGTGTTTCATGACCTAGTGCCTTCATTATCATTTGCGCAACTTCAGGTCCTTGTAGAAGCAATCCGAAGCCTTGTCATCCTGGTGTTCAATGCGTAAACAAAAGACTTACTGACATGTCCTGGAGCTTTGAATGCTTTGATTGTCCGAAAGGGTTTACGGGAAACGGCATCAACTGCACTGATATTGATGAGGTAACAACCAAATGAGAAAACTTTGCACAAAAAGTGAAAAATTATTTAAACCAATATTCTACGTTTTAAGCACATTTAACGCTGTTTTACAATAAATGTACAGTAGGCTGGCCTGCACAACTCAGAAAGCTCAAAGAGCCAAATTACCAAATAAATTAGCCGCAGGCCGCAAAAGTCTATTTCATTTCGATGTAAAGATTGGATTGTAATATGGAAGAAATTCTGGAACGACAGCTACTTATTCGGGGTCGGGCTGTTTCAACATTTTCAACAATTAAGAAAACTCTCGCAGGCCGCAAGAAAAGCTTTTGCGGACTGCGTACGGCCTTGGGCCGAATGTTGTGCAGGCCTCATAGTATAAAAGAGGTTTTTGTGAAATGGTATGGTTTATTCGATCATTTTTGTGATTTAAACCACGAAATAACACGAATGCAGCAAGAGGAACTACAATAACATCAAATATCACTAGTTGATTATAAGTTGAGGAAAGTATAAAACATCAGGACTTTCAGATTTCGCAGTTTAGTAATCGTGTTCTACTGTAACATGTTGAATCACAAAAGGTTGGCGAAAGACCAAATGGATCAAGTTCTCAGCCAGTCCTGCTGCTAGCACAGACCAAATTTTAATTGAAGACGCTTTACAAATGGTAATAAAAGTAATAAAAAGCATCAAATCAACGTTAGGTATAATAAGCATGAAAAACAAAACAAACAAAAAACAGTGGGAAAAAGCATGCCTCAACACAATATTACAGAATGTGAATCGATACGTGGGATGCTGCATGATGATTTCCTCAGCGATAAAAGCATATAATTAAGGGGCGATACGCCGCTCTTTGGAAATCAAGCATTGGTGAATGAAGTTGGAAACGCCTTTTTGCTATTTCATGTTTTCTACTTAATCTTCGTCCATGTAATTTGATTAATGATAGTTCACCAACATGATGAGTATAACTGGTAAGACTATGCAAAACGAACTGTCTTTGAACGTTTCCTTGCAGAACTACTTTTCTACTCCTCGCAAATGAGTGTTCATCATTTTGTAAAAAACTTAGCCTCAACTACCAGTTACCGCTCATGACCACTATATTGATCACTTCAAATTTACTTGCATTAAACAAGAAAACGTATGGAGCACCTTTCTTTTCCTGGTAAAGCGTAACCGTTAAAGACTTTTGAAGTGTAAATTAAAAAATCTAGTTTTGTTCATTTCACGAATATCAACAAATTCTACAATCCAGAAGAAAGGCTTCATTTGTATAATCACTGAAATTCTAAACAACTTGATAGATTTGAGACTGGTTTTCATCTATATCTCAAAAGTAACGTGAATTAGAATCATTGTGAAATTGTTTACTAGCTGCAAGGTATACTAATTCGCAACGACGATTTTCCTTTTTCAGTGTACAGAAGGATTGAATCCCTGTTTCGAAAAGCAGCTATGCATCAACACAATTGGGGGATTTTACTGTAATGGATGTCCTAAAGGTTTTAGCGGCGAGTCATATTTTGGGTTTGGAATCGCTGAAACATCTCAGAAACAGTTTTGCTTTGACATTGACGAATGCTCGTTATTCCTGTGTGACAATCTAGTACAATGTCAAAATACAAAGGTATGTCACCTACAGTGATTTATGTTTTTTTGTTTTCTAGCAAAAACATCACGGTAAATGCGCATCGAGATCTCAGAATGAAAAAGATGCATTAAATGGTAATCGAGCTAGGCCTAAACGTAAAAAAACATACGTTTAGAAACTGATAAAAACTAATAGGTATTTTGTACAGCTTCCGAAAAGTTTTTCATTAGGTGAGCAAAAGCACACAAGGTTTGCTTGTTTAAGCAGTCAATTATGTAATTCATTTAAGCACAAGATAACGTTTGCTATTTGCCTCTATCACTGAAATCTTAGTTTGAATGGAGCATTGAAAATTGATGCCATATAAGCTTGAAATCAGTTCTGTTCGCGTACGTAGAGTACACAAACGACATGATCTGCGAATGTGTGGCAGATAGTGGATGTAGCAGTTTTCATATTGAATATTTACACTTTTTGAATGTTTTAAGCAGTGCTGCGAATGAAACTCAATGAAAGCGTTGCAGGTTTCTTTTAAGAAACATGATTTGAAAAAGTAAAGCAAAGCAACTATTGAAACCAAAGGTTTTTGTATGCGGAAATGATTCCGCGCAAAAGCTATTGAAGCCTGCACAAGCGACTGACAGAGTTGAAAGAGACACATTGAGCAAGTTTTGTTATTCGCCATGAGCCACTTTTTGAGCTTACATAATGAAAAATGTCTATAATGATTTTCAACATTCAAATCCATATAAGCTTTTTTCGATTAATATCTGAATCTATAAGAGTTAACTACAGAGTCTGTCTTTGTAATTTTTGCAGCAATCGTTGGCTGTAACAAGCTCGAAACGAACAATGCGCCTGCATTTGAAATATTTCAAAAAATTGGCAAAATCTTAAACCGTATGTTTTATTTTTTGCTGGAAGTGATGATCTGTGTTTAAGTTGTTTTTTTAGGCGCAGCAACACAATACACCCTGATTGTTTTGATTAGTTTGTCAGAAAGAAAAGGTGAAAATCACGTTTGTTTACGAAAACGGTTCGTTGTCTGATAAAGACTTGAGGAAAACGAACCTTCACCCGATATATTCATTTTTTCACTTTTAAACTGATTTTCGTAATATTTTCAGGGAAGTTACATTTGTGGTCGATGTCCAGATGGCTTTACTGGAAGTGGTTATACAGCATGCGTTCAGCTTGATCCCTGCAGATCATTTCTTCCTTCTTGCTACCAAAATGCAAGTTGCAACTCAATCAATTTCAACAATGCTCTTTGTGAGGTAATTGATCATTTGCTACGGCGNCGTTATCTTCACGCAATGTGACAAAAAGCGCTGANAATAAAACTTNCACCTTCATGCATATTTTTTTCCAGTTGACTGGTTTCGAGCAAGCTATTTTTGGGTANCGGACCTGTATTTTGTCCTAGAATGGAAATGCTAACTACCGGAGATGTACTCGCAACAGTAGTTGTTTTAAAAGTAAGGACCTGTCTGCCGAAATGCATACAACGCTACAGCACCAAACATATATGTCATGCTTCATGTCAATAAAAACTACAAACGCAAAAATGTTTTTCAAGGGCTGTCTCGTTGACGCCGTTGGGGTCGAATGTGACGTGCGGTTGAAATGCACTGTGATCGAATAAAGACACAACGAAGAAGGCCTTTAATTCAACAACCAAACCAGTTTGTAGTATGGCAATGAAGGGAAACTTAATAATTCATGCAAAGATGAGAAATTCGATTTTATGTCCATTCAACTCATTTTAATTTTGGAAATGTCACATATATTTCAATTTGAGCAGGCTATTCATTGCATCCTTCATTACTGCCACAAATAAAAAAAAACAAAAATGCTTGCTATGATGTTAGTTATATGCAGTGAATTAAAACAAACTTGCTACAGCTCAAATAAGTTTGCAGAATATTGCTGGTATTCCATTTCGTATTCGCGACAGAGCTCCATGGGCCAAAGCGTTGTCATAGTAGGTTTTGGGTGTTGCTTCTTCTTCTTCTTTTTTTTCTTTTGAGCGAGCTGTTACTGTCCACAGCTAGGTCACCTTAGATCTCGTGGCAGGTGATGAGCAGCCATTCGACTGTCTCATCGACCAAAAGCGTCATGCCGTGCAGTCCATGAGGAGGTCGATGGATTGGACATTGGAGGACAACATGGTTGACTGTTTGTTCTTCTGCGCCACACTCACAGGTCGCAGAGGAAGTTATATTTCATTTGTACAAGCAGGAGCGGAAACGTCCGACACCCGTGCGGAGGCGGTTAAGCCGGACCCAAGCTGTCCTTAGCAGGGCTATTCCAGGAGAGTGGGTGCCACCGGACGTGTGGCCTAGTGGTTAGAGCGCTCGTGCCATGTCTGGCAGGTCGTTGTTCGTGTGGTTCGAATCTCGGCCGGGTCGTGCCAAGACCTTGAAAATGGAAACTTGCTTCAGTCTGGCCAAGCGCTCGGCATAATGACTGTAGCAGGGAAATTCTCCAATGCGGATGCATTCTTCGTCGGAGTGCGGTCGTATTGCCTACTGCCTCGGAATAAGACCAAGTGTGTGCGGTTGAGAAATGGGAGATCTCTTCAGCACCCTAAACAAATCTCTGCCCGGGCGATCGTGGATGCCACTGGAAGGACAATTCTTGTGCTGTGCATTGTCTNTACTTCTGTACTCGCAATGTCGTTCTGATCGTCGCGAAAGCCGTCGCTTTCGCGATGTATGTGTGCTGGTGTCGGGGCCATTTATGGGCGCCGGTGTCGGGGGACGAAAATGCGTAGTCTTCTGGAGTTGTCCTCGCACTCCGCAGTGCGCCGCACGGAGGTTGTTGTAGTCAGTTTTAGCCAGATAAACTGATAAATTGTTGCGTGGCGGGTACAAATGAGTGTCTCGATTTCAGGCGCTGTGCATTCCCACTCGATAGACAGGTGAGTGCTGAGCCTTGCTCCATGGCACGGCTCGGCGTGCTAGAGACAAGCTCCAGCAGGTTGGATNTCTGCGAGGATAGGAAGGTTGTCCGCTGGTGTAGGACACAGGCATCCAGACACAAATCGCAAGGCGACATTGAGGCGGGTGTGAGCACTGCAGCACAAGATAGGAACGCAGCATTCTGCGTTTAAATGGTTAAATGTACCTTGGCTAGGGTGACTGTCACGGTGATGCTCCAGCAACCCCAGCCAGAGCCAGCAAGCCCCCTCAAGAGCGCGACGCGTGATGCCAGCTTTTTGCGAAGTGACTCAAGATGTCAGCAATATGTCATCGGCCTGTCCAACTTTACACCGAGGTATTTGGGCTCGAAGCAGAAGGGTTTCGTTGTTGAAGTTGACTTTCAGTTGAAGTTGACTTTCGTTGTTGAAGTTTCAAGGCAAGGTTTCGTTGTTGAAATTGACTTTCAGCTCACTCGTAGCTTCCTTGTTAAGGTGCAAGACTGCCGACAAAGTTTGTGTAGTGTTGAGCTTTAGCTTCCAAGTTTGGAGGTGTTCGCCTACAGTTGCCATGTCCTTGCTCAGTACCCCTTCCACTTCCTGTCAATCTCCATCAGCATGCATGATTGTCAGGCCGTCAGGGTGCTGCTAACGCATGGAAAAGTTGTTTATCTCATGAAAAGTCGATTTAAAATTTTCAAGTCACCACTTTGATATCAAATACAGTGCTGTGCTGGATGAGTTAACCGGAAGTAATAAAGAAGTGAAATCTTGCATCCAAGGTACAATAGCTCGTGTAGTGACCTTGGTGCTAAAAGTTAAGTTACGTCCAACAAATCTGTTCCTCCGTTTTAATCAAAGATCACGTTTCATGCCACATGCGTATTGCGCTTCTGTTCGTTGTCTATACCAGTCTTACCAATGAAGTTGGAATTACAACTGGCAGTGAATGCCCTAATTCAGCATATGTCAATTTGTCTGTTTAACACAAACAGGCACTGATGCCTTCCAGAAGTTCTTTGATCTACAGTTGGTGAATTTTCGTATGTGGTGTGAGACCAGCTATGTTACCTTTTTCTTTTCATATCTGCATGTAGCCTACGTCTTACACGTCAAACACCATGCATTTTAACAAAAGGTTATTCATGTAGTTCGTGTTGATAGAATTTCGTCACGCAGTATAAAATGCGGCCGTTGCAAAGCTGTTAGTGTCCGAGTATATCTCCAGCAGCTACTCCAATCACTAGAATGATTTGTTGTAGCGGCACGTTTGTTTATGTGGTTATCAATGAAACATCCTTTTACGATTTTCTCTGCGAACACTGTTTCTCCAATCAAGTTTTCAACATTGCAAGAAATGTCTCGCTGTAACCGATGTCGCAACTATTGCTATCATCAAGCCTATCCTTGTCGCTATCGTTGATACTTTCATTAATATCGCTTCTTCCGGCCATCAATATATCTGTTACGCGACCATCACCACTTTTTCTTTTCCGTTGCACTGCATTTTTGGCATTGCAAAACACTCCGATATTTCTTTATTAACACGCTTTTCTGTTTTTCATACTCTCATTTAGCCCTATGCATTAGTAGTTTCACTACATGTGCAAAATCGTGTAATGATCATTACGAAGGGTGCCACCCCAGCCACTAACCATTTTGGGGCATTTTATAAAACACAGGCATGGCCGGCTTGTCTTTGAAAGGTATGAAACAGTGCGGCCACGTGCTCAAACCATTATGCCTTCTGCAGCGTCTGTTGTTGGAGTAAACTTCCGTGAAAAATGCTTTTTTCGAGAAAGCAGAGATTAACTTGAATTTAAGATTGAGTAAAATTTTTTGATAATAGTTTACAAAACTAAACTACATACCTTTAGATCATAACTTGTTGTAGACCAACTGCAAGAAATGCAGAACACCGGACCGTTTGAGAAACACAAAAATGTTTTATAATAAATACTACAGCCAAAGCAAACGATACAACTGACATCTTGCAAACGTTTCGATAACAACTGTTATCATCTTCAGTGCATAGCAATAGAAC
>JGI24159J19872_10011152_pt1 | contig 11787 bp, 8 predicted proteins | sample Ectturendosymbi4_FD_19872 | JGI IMG/M metagenome (IMG submission 19872) | reverse complement strand
GCACCTAACGGTTGGCGTCCAGGGCCAAGCAAAGTGGGCCAAGGTGGCCTAAAAGTCTTCCATTATGATGTCACTCACAAAAAACCTGCACCCCGCAGGCAAATAATTTTTTCGAGTGCAATCTACTAGACTGGCCGATCTGTTTGAGGCGTTGAAAAGCTCTCTAGCGCAATCGGCGGAGGAGCTAGGGCATTGGTAAGGCAACCGAAAACTGCTGTTTTTTATGAAAATCCCCAAAACCAGCCAGACGCCAAAGTGTTAAATGCATTGCAAACCCTGCCTGTTTATTGTTGGAGATATCCCTTTCTGTTTCAAAATGTACACGTTTAGTGAGAAAAAATGTTCAAACCTAGAAAAGTTTTCCAATTTTTCTAAAATATTAGACAATTGGCATGCAGTGTCTTGGGTGCAAGAATCAAGGCGGTTCAAACTGATGTTGAGTGGTGTTGTCACAGTATGATGAAAAGAAAACGTTTTTACATTGATATATACTTTGGTTTACGGACAGCATGTGACATACAACTGAGCTAGTATAAAATGTTGGCAGTTTTATGAAGTTCAGAAACAAAACACAACATGAAAGTATGATGTGATTTGGGGTTGTTCATGCTTTGTGTGAAACAGCCTCAAAATGTATATGTGAAGTTTGAAAGCAGCTTTGGCATTATACATGTTGAAAGAAATAGAGCCATTAAATATTAATCTTGTGTTATAAGCGGGGGTTTTTAAGGTGTTTTAGGGACCCAATTCGGGGCCCTAGAACTGAAAATTGGGTCCCGAGAATCAGCGGAAATTATCCACGGGTCCCAAGAACCAGAGAAATTGGGTCCATACCAGGTAACCAACATTTTCCTTAAGAAAACATGGTTGCAAGTTAAGTTGGCAGGGAAGGCAACTTCACTGAAAATTTGTCTCAGTTGGTTGATTCCTTTAAAAATCATGAAAATGTGTTACATATGAAGTAATTTCCAAACTTCTCTCTTAACGTGAACAAGCTACCATGTTAAATAATGAACTTTATATTGTTACTTGAGATCCATTCAAAATTGGTTATCGATGTTATCATTATTTTATGTATGAATTTTCACATGCAAAACACAAGGAATCGTTAGTGATTGTCTTGATTAGTGTCTTTGTTATTATGGACATTTAACATCATCATTCTCCTTGTGAAATAAAAGTTGTGCTGTCCAGTATGTTATTTGGCTTCAAATGCGCATGTTGATTTTGCATCGTTTGTCCTAAATCAGCTATGTCCAGGGCTACCGTACCATCCTTATTTCTAAGATTTGTCCTTATTTTGCAGTACTACGTCTTAAAAAACATTACTGTCCTTATTTCTAAGAAATGACCTTGTTTGGGACCTGTGTCCTTATTTGTTGATTTGGAGAGCATAACAATTTTAGATAAGCAATATCTAATAGACAAATAGACCATTACTATTTCATCACAAACATTTTGTAATCAAGGTTTTGTAGCGTCATAAAAGTAGTATAATCTTGTAGCACAGAGACATAACGCACTATCAGGCATTGTGAACACTGCAAGTTGTCGACCTCTGGTTAGGATTCTTAGGAAAGCTGGTTTTGTAGCAAACGTTTAAGATTTAATTGATTCAAAAAAATAAGCAAGCGAAAAATACAGTTTCCGTGACAATTACAGGAAGAAAGTCAAGAATAAAACATTATTGAAGCAAATGGTTCCTGGAGATTAATAGGCAAATATATGATCTGACGTTAGTCATGCAAAAAGAAACAATTGTTTTCTTTTTAGATAATAAATTCAAATTTTCGTCAGCCGTTCTTATTTTCAGTTCTAGATCGATGGTAGCCCTGGCTATGTCCAACCCAAATGACTTACTGAGCCAAAAATTATGTCGCTATCTTAATTCTTAACCATGACCGCAGACTGAATAGCGTATCAATGAGAATAGCGTATCAATTGAACAGCTAACCTTGATCTCACCAAACTAAATTTACCTTATCCTAACTGCAATGGTAACAGACGTGATACTGTGGCACTGAAGGGCCACCTGCATCAAAAGTGTCAACTTCAAGATTATCAAAATAAGGTCAGGTTGTAAGTTAAATAAGATGTTTCACTACAGCGAAAGCCTGAACTGGGCCGCATGTGGACCGCAGGTTGGACATAGATGTCCTAAATACAAGGCAATTGCTATTTTACTCAAGACTGTTTTGCAGTTTTATTACATATTTTTTAAATGTTTTCATTGCATCTTGTGCTTACAGACAAAACTCCAAATCATTGTAACATTTTCTTCTGTTATGGAGCAAATACAAAAAAGAAAGCAAGGTCTTCTTGATCAGTTGGACAGTATGGAAAGATCATGGTCATTATCTTTGAGGAAGCAGTGTGAACAAATTGCTGAGGTAGAACACTAATAGAATTGTTTGTGATTCGTCATTTTAAATCCTACTTTGTGCATATGTGCATTTCCTGACCAAAACAGATTAAACAAAGAATGAATTTGTCTGAATTGCTCCCTGTTACTAGCTTCTGTATATTTTATAGCTAAACAACAGTATGTATGCATCCTGCTATTTATCTGATTACACTATGCTTCAAAATGCTCAGACAAGCAGACTAAGCTATGTACCAGTGCTTTTGAAGTGGTATATAGTTGTCTAAAAATCCACTGTTTCGGCATGTGAGCTGAAAAAAAAAACACCATTTCATGGTGTGTCAGTGCTTCAGAAACACCATTTCATGGTGTGTCAGCGCTTTTCATTTTTTCTGCTTGTTTTGTTAGTTCTACCAATGCCATTATTCAATATCCATAACCTGATACTATTAGATTAAACCTTACACCTAATATTTTACACAAAACAAGCAAACAGTTATCCAGGATTCCTACAGAGCGTGGAAAAGTATGGAAAAAATTTGGTCATTTTCCAGCTTGCAAAAATATGGACAAAAATTTTTTGTCTGTTAGACTTGATCTCTTCACATACATTTTCATGATATTTCAAGATTTATCCAATTTTATATCAAGTTAAATGTTACAGTGCCTCTATTTAATCTGGTTAGATAACTTGGAAAAGTTAATTCTAGAAAGAGTCTGAAAAAATTCTGGAAAAGGTGTTGAAAATTTCTGGAAATTTATATTGAAAATTGCGTAGAAACCAGGGTTGCGAAAACCTTTTTTAAAAAAAAACCACCTAGTTTTTTTTAAACTGTGTTTTTCTGGTTTTTTTTTAAGTAAAAACTTCTTTTTCAAAGAAAAACAAAAAAACCCATTCTGAATTGTTTTTATTGCATCATACAATATCACCATTTTCAGAATTACATAACAATAACTTGTTATAGCTATTACGGCTCTCAAAATTGAGGGTAAAAATGCACCCATCTTTGTTTTCGCAAATTGTCATTGGTCAGTTAACTCCAATGCTGATAAGGCTTGGCAAGCATGCGCACAGCAAACGAAGAAAAGCCACTCCCACACAATCTCTGCTGTTTCACGTCAAGTTTATGTGTCTGCCCTGCTAGTTCAGCATCTGTAGAGTATTTTTTTCAACGTAAGGTTTGGTATAGTCCAGGGGTCTCCAAACTTTTTTGCCAGAGGGCAACATAAGCAATTACACAATAGTTCAAAGGCCAGACATCTTACGTAAAGCGGTTGTTTCGGGATGTGTCAAATTTGCGAAATCAGCAAATTTTTCCTAAATATATTTTTCATTATTGACAAAACGGCTTCGCGAGTCGGTTGAAATGCCTTTGCGGGCCGGATTTGGCCCGCAGGCCGTAGTTGGGAGACCCCTGGTATAGTCCAACATCAGAAACAGTTTGGATGCAGAGAAGGCAGAAAAATTTGGTTAAAATAACCTGATTTTAGACAGCTGAAGAAGATAGCCAGTTGAACTTAGTCAAAATGTGTGAATTTTTTCTCTTTTTTTACAAGTCCTTCAAATTTCGTTGCTGTTCGTTTTGTTTGATTGAAAAAAATTTGAAAAAAAGTCCAAAAAGGTCACATCTTGCTAAAGCCACGAAGAAGTGATTCATGGGGGTGATGATTAGCTTGTTTGGTTTTCCAGCGAGGTGTTACTGCCACATTGAAACTCGCCGGCTGTAAGGTTGGGTGTCAAAGGGATTTACGCAGTGGAGGAAGCTGTGCCCAGATTTCAATCTTTTATTTGGTATTATATGGTTGAAGAGGGGATGTCGGGGATCAGTTTCCTGCTTCAGTGTTTCATGTTGGGATGCCCCAGTTCTTCAGGTGTATGGAGGTCCGCAAACCACTGCACAACGATAAATGATTCAAAGGCCAGTCAGTGAGCATCATTCATTGGCAATTCTGAAACGGGCCATGACCCCGTAAATTCTGTTGGGTCGATTGCTGAGCATTGGCTTCCATATAACTTTGTGTAAAAATGACATCGCATGATATTTTGAAAATTGAATTTCTATGTTGGCCTTTTTAGTGCTTCCCCCATTTCAAATTGTAAAATCACCGCAATGTGAGACAATTTTAAGTCAAACACCAACTATTCAATCATCTCTTAAAGTGTTGATCTCTTCATTTCACTCAGCGATTTTCAACCTTTTCACTGAAGGGAGCTAAATCCAATCTTTCGACTTTGCTGGGGAGCCGCACTAAAGAAATATTAACACGAGTCAGTTGACAGGTTTTGTTTTATTGCAGAACGAAGTCTGTTACACAAAATATCAGAGGTTTTATTGAAACACTGATGAGGGCCACACAAAGGGTACTTGGGAGCCTCATGCGGCGCTTAGAACAGTGTTTGAGAACCACTGATTTGAATCGAACAACTTATAGCGCAACAGCAAATGGTATTGGAACAATTGTCCTTGTGTTAACAACCATGCTGTTTCACCCCGGTGAGCTGCTTTTCAAGGCAAACACCTTATGTTCTGACTTGATAATGCATCCTGCCTGTTTGGGCTTCTATTGAAACCATTGATGCATGTGCAGGCTTGCCAAACTAGTTACAGAGCAAGCATGCAGGCACACTTGCGTGAGATGTAAAACGCCGCAGATGTGTTGCAAAACGCAAAACATTTAACTGCTACAAACTCCAGGGCGTGTATTGGTTACATCCACGGCGCCTTAAATCATTAATCACTGGCTGTCCAAGCACAAAAGTGCATCGCGTTGATAGCCTGGTGCGCAACGATTGAAAAACAGAGCGAGCAGAGTTTGAAGATAGAAAAGGAGCGAGATCCTTTTTGTAAAACGGATCGATGATCCTCCTGACCATGGAGTTCTCTCCTGGTCAGCTCTGGTAACTGCTGGGCATTTAGTATTGGTTTGTAATTTGATAGGTTTGCAGAAATGGCTCTTGGAGTGCCTCACAAATTTCGTAGAAAGAAGTAATGCTGTATTAGGGCAGTGTTGGTTTCATTAGTAAACAATGATAACTTGTGATTAAGCTGTGGTCATGATATGTACATGAAAATACCCTTGTCTTATAATGTGAAACTTTTCTTCATGTTGATAATTAATTGGCTCTTACTTAATTTACTACTTTCTGATTGGTGTGATTTAAGCTCTAAAAGTCAGTGCATGCAGAGTTGACCTTAAACTAATGTGATGTGACTGAAGTAGATTACATACACCTGTTATGCTAGAGCTGTACACACCTTGAAGCTAGACGTTTAACGTTTGGCTACCAACTCTTGGTCGTGCGTTGAACTCTAGTACTCCGTCTGCAGTTCTAAACACAGAAGTACACTCTCACTCGTTCGGACAAAATGGCCAATATTGAAAATGTGCTTTATGCCAGAAAATACAAGAGCACTGTCCAAATTGCTGAATCACAAGTCGAAGTTGAAGGACTTTGCCTTTATTTGTTTTTTAGTGATATTGAATATTGGGGTTTTATAGCCACCCGCTTTTCGTAAACATCAGTAGCTTTGTCTTAAATCTTATAGACTTGATGTCTTAACTATCATTAAACATCAAAGTCATTTTCAAACAACTTGTTTTACTTGGCTGCAGTGTTTCTCAGTTTTTTCCAGCTTTAGTCAAATGTTCCAAGGTTGTTAACTTCCAATAAGATCGCTCTGAGGTGTGTTTGAGACTCACAATCCTCGTATAGATCGAACATTTGGAAATGTTAAATACACACTGATTTTCTGTCTAGCCACAAATTCGTTCAGAGAATTATTCTAGCAATTGTGACTAACACAGTGGTTTATGACGAAATAGCGATGGATTGGCTGGTCAACATTCTTGAATGTTCAATATTGCAAGGTGTGCAACTGCTGTCATCTTGATTGCGTAACCCTAGTAATGTACAGCAAGTTCGTTGGATAGAATCATTTTCTTCTTCATTGCCTGATAGCTGAAATACCTTAACGAGTAAACGAAATTTAGATCAAAGGAAAGCTGAAGTGCTGCTTGGAAATCAGCAAAAATATGGATGCCGAAGGTTTGAAGAAGCTCGAAGAATATGCTGCCGAGTTGCTCCACACTTACAATGATCTGTGAGTGGGTTTATATAATAGATTGTACAAGACGGAGGTCTCCAAATCTTTTTGTCAAAGGATCACATAAGCTATTACACAACAGTTCAAGGGCCGGACATCTTACGTAATGCCATTGTTTCAAGATATGTTACATTCTACTAAAACAACAACATTTTTCGTATGTGTAGGATTTTTTCGTTACTTATCAAATGTAGCCATTGCTGCCGGATGAAATGGTTTCGCGTGTCAGATTTGACCCGTGGGCCGTAATTTGGAGTCCCCTGATATAAGAAATTAAGTAACTGGCAAAGTTACCCTTGTTTTAGAAGCTGGACTTGCGAATGATACCGGCTGGTGTAAAATAAAGTCACCAACTTTACTTGCAATAACAAGTGGCGGATTATTATGTCTGAAGTCAAGGAGCGGTTTGTTCATGGTTGCTTTTAAAACGGATTTCATAAAGAAAACGTTAAAAAAGAGCCTTCGTTAAGTGGCTTGTCGCTTTTTGTTTTGCTTTGTTTTGGATGTTAACTGATTAAATAACCATACGCCCTGTTCAAATCATATCAAAACGCTCCTGAAACAGCCGTTCAAACTGTAACCACAGGCAACAAGCGCACCAGAATAGTCTCAAGGCACCAAGACTAATGCTCGAAGCAAACAAAGAGCAGCTGGCGGAAATGATTGCTGAGTTCGGAAAGCTTACCACCAATGCGTCGAATGGAGAAGACGATGGATCAGATTGCTCGTGGGATCTTGCATCGTGCGATCTAGCTTCTGTGGATATGAATGTAGGTTAATTTTCTAGCAATTCATCGTAAGGTTTTTGAAAGAGATACCCTCTCGCTCTCATTGTACTTTATTTTACACGACAAAACAACCGATGCGAAATTACTTTTCCATCGTATTTTTCAAGCATCCACCGTAAACTACCCCGTGACAAGTGTTGCGCGATAAAAATTAAAAAAAAACAAAAAAACAATGATAGAAACCTGCGGTTTTGTTTGTAGTAAACTTCCTGTTAAAATGTTGCTTCAGCTTACTGTCCCCGCTTGTCCGCTGGCGATAGAGCGTGCATCAGCTGCAATCAGACACTTGGCAAAAGTGACCTTTGTACCTCGCATGACTGAAATCTGTTGACCCTGTTCGATCCGAAGTAAGCCAAGCGTGACGTGACGCGAAACGGTCCAACTCCATAAACGTTCGTTCAACTGTTCGTTGTCGAACAATGTCAAAGTCGCCTTCGGCCTTGTTTCCGCAAAGTTATAAATTTTGCACTGAACAAATAAATACACTGCTTGGCAGTTGTGCTGCATGCTTAGCCTGTATCGCTTTTTTCTTATAGAAATAAGAACCGTTTGCGCACCTGTACTTTTGTTGCCAATTGTATATTTTGAGTGCCTGATTGAGCTAATTTTAAGTCGAATTGGCGAAACATGTGAAAGAGATACTACAGTATCTGTGCAACCATGTGTTAAGTCTTATGTCCGGGCCAGCGCTTAAACTCGTATTGGTCAAATGAGAATCCTACCTCTCGTACAAAGTCAGAGCAAGGTTACTTTCAAAAACATAACAGAAACAACAAAACTACAAAGTCTTTAAAGTGAGTCAATCTGCAGCCAGTTACAACAGTACGGTATTCATACTTTGAAGTTCGATGACACAAAGAACGCAGCCTTTCGACGTTGCACAAGTCAATGCCTAGATTACGAAGCAAGCATCAACTGATGGCTCCCACCAAAGTCTGAGCCAGCGCAGGGGGGACGTGGGACAGTGCAGTGTCATATTGACTACCATCAATCACTTGAAAAACATCACTAAATGCTGCTGGAGCTTGCAAACACTGGCCGATGTCGCACAAATAAGCATATTGTTCTGCTTTGCAGCTTGCATGAATGCAACAGCTGCTGCAAGCCGATGGCGAAAGCGCGTGGGATAGGTCCGAAGCGCCCGATTATTACCAAGCCATGACTTTAGATTCGCTTATTAGCAAAAAGCTCGCCCTTTGACCTCAACCAACTCACCAATCAGCTTCGAGCAACTCCATTAACTTCGCAAGAATTTAGATGTAAACAATCACTCCTTGAAGTTTGACAGCGGATAAGACTGAAAAACACACAGTTTTATCCGCACCGCAGGTCCATACTTTGGTTCATCGAGGGACCCGATGTCGAATTGCTTTCGGGCCGCCCTAAGCTAAGTCTTTTCTTTTGACAGTGGAAAAATATTAGCAGATAAAACTCGTTTCTGACGGATCCAGACGCCGACTAAACATTGTTATTTATACGCGGTGTCACGTACCTCAGTTTTGAGTAAAAAACTTACAATTTTAATAATTTTGGACAGATGTAAACACAACACATAGCGTGCCGTGAACTGCAACACGGGTCGGCAACCATGAAACCTACATATTTTTAAATGTATTTCCGTGAGAGCCATATAATATTTTTCAATACTTAATGCAACTAACTTACTTAACCAACGTGTGCATTTTTAAGCAAAATCGACAATTTTAAACAATGGTGTATGTCTGAATGTTCTCTTTAATAACATCCTTCCTACTGTTAATGCAACTTCTGGTGTTGCGTGGTGTTGCTGATGGCTTTGTAGGAAAATTACAGAAAGTTTCATCAGTAACAATCATGTTAAGAAAATATCAAGCGAGCCAGATGTTGTCNTCAAAAGATCCACAGCCATAGGTTCCCCACCTCTGAATTAAAAAAAAAAACTTACGATTTTAGGAAATTTGAACAGTGAAAAAACTTACAATTTTATTTGAAGAGTGAAAAACTTACGTTTTTAGGAAATTTGAACAGTTGTAAACTTGCACAACGCACAGCGTGCCTTGAATTACAAGCTTGTTTTTGTGTTTCAGGTTTTACTGTTGGCTAAAAATATATTTCCAATATGATTACAAGAACCCATGATTTTAAGGGATTTTCTGTAAAGGTTTCGGTCTTTGCAGGAGACTGTACCAAGTATGAAGTGTTCGAGAGACCTTGCTTGCTGCAACACTTGCTCCAGAGCTGTTGGAGAAATCGAAAACATTGCTGAGTTTTTTGGTAAGTGTGCTTGCATCTTTCAAATTAAGCGTGTTTGTTGCATCTATATAAACACCTCCCACGTGGTTTCAAGTAAGCTTCTCGCCCTCCACACTGTTCGCTTTTAACGAGAGCTAATGTACTTTCACAGTTCTGAAGATTTATTGTTTTTTAAAATAAAAGCCTAGCAACCATGGTTGGCAATAGATGCACGTGTCAGTTTGAAGCAAACCCGGTAATGTTTTGTGGTTTGCTCACGAGCAACATCTAGCGACCAGTTAATGATCATGTTGTTCCAGCCTCTCCGTTGACGTTGCGTTTAATGTACAATTCACCACGAACGGAATGTGCGCGAAGAATAACACCCATACATATATGTGGCGCGAACAAGCAATAATAGAGTGATCATGGCATGTGATCTCTATTGTCGCTTGCTGCCACAGTGCGAAGGTTTGCGCACATGCCGCTCGGGATTTCCGATCGCAACAATTGTAATTATCTGCTTTCTAAGCAGTTTGCGATTAGCTGTTGTTGTAGCGGAGCGTCTGACATGAAATTAAACGGAATAAAAGCTGTCTCGAAGTTTCGGTTTCAGTTTCGTTTTACAGTTCAAATTATTTTCTGTATCGAGATCGTTCTTCTGCCATTTAACCTTAAATGTTAAGAATTTTTTGATTTTACACAGTTTTTTTGTGATACGCATGAAGTCAAAGCTGGTTTTTAAAAATAATTTATAATATTTATTTGTAAATTAGGATTTGTTTGATTTTTCTTGTTCTCATTCTTGCGTCCAACTGTTTATTGCCATAGGCCCAAGGTCAAATGTAACGGAAGTGGAGTAAAAATGATAAAAGCCTTGACACGTTTGGTCAAAAACAGTGACTCAAAAGTAGTTTTTTTGCTATAATGAACTAATTGTTATGCAACAATGAACTGCAAGCGTTATTTAAGTTTTTTATCGAATCGACGTTTCCCATGGTTTGTTTGCATATGGTGCTGGCGACGTGGGTTAGACGTCAACTAAAAACCACGTTTGTTTCCAGCTCCAGACCCATCTTTCCTACGCATCGCCGACGTCTGCAAAGCGAACGAAGTGTGCGACAGCTTCGCCGAATGCATTTGTGACGTGCCTTGCTACCGCGACGCCGTCGCCAACAGCAACCCGTACGTGGAAGCAGTCGAGAGGGAGTGCCTGGCCATCATGACCGAGCCCGCCGTTCAAACTGGGGGAGCTTCCGTCGACTGCGACGGAAGTGACGTTGCAACCGGATTCCACGCGGAGTTCGAAGAGCAAGTCTCGGCGATTGAGAAGCAATTCCTGGAGATCATGAGCTTTCCCGCGGAGNCCCACGCTCCCCTGCAGCCCGAGCGCCCTGGCAACGCGATGACCTTTGACCTCCGCATCGCCCCGCACGACAGTGAAGCGTCGTTGAGCGACCCCTTTCCTGACCTGACGTCACAATTGCAGAGCATACTCAACGGCGAGATGCCCATGTATGGGCTGGAAGATCAGGGGGGTTATGAGCTTGAGAAGGGGGGCGGCCTCCCGTTGTCGGTCAAGCGACAAAAGGACGAGAGAACCGCCGCTGTCCCCTCCGATGAAAAGGTCGACCCGGAGAAGCGTGACCCGGATGTAAAGCCGGGCTGGTGCAGCGTGCAGGAGCTGCATTCGATTGTCTCTGGGATTTTGTCCAAATAAGGACTTGCTCCTCCGTCCGCAGTTCGTGCCTTCCTCCTTCATACCTCGTCCTGGTCATTCTTCATGGAAACCGTCGCCAGCCAACATGCGATCTAAGCATCCCATTCCCACCATGAAGAACTGTTTGCATTCGTAATCCATCAGAGAAGGAAGACCCCGGACTCCATTTACTTGTTGTGATTTTATCTTTATCGTAACTTTTTCGCTTGAGCAGCTTCGGGACAGGTGTTGTCTTCGAGCAGTACTCCANNNGTNGNNTTCGAGCAGTACTCCACCCGTGGAAATGCGTCTTANACTTGNTTCGTCCTTTTCATTGTTGTACAAGTGTTTCTTTTCCACTGCAGTGTGATTGTCCGCCTTGCACGAGATAGGTTAATATGTTCAGCATCCAACGCACGTATCCAGTCATCCATGTTAAGAGTGTTGATGGTTATCTGTGAGTGACTACAACGAGGCATTGAATTCACAGGTGTCGGGGGATTTTTTCTGGCAAGGGGGACAACACTGCGGTGAAATATCATTTTACGAACTACGAAACGAAAAAAAATGTTTTTCTACTAAAAGTTAATAGCAAAATATCCAAATTGGAAACCCGCCCCC
>JGI24159J19872_10011151_pt1 | contig 11787 bp, 7 predicted proteins | sample Ectturendosymbi4_FD_19872 | JGI IMG/M metagenome (IMG submission 19872) | reverse complement strand
AAAAAACTAATGTTTTCTGAAACTTCATTTTTTGAAATTTCAATTATTTTTGAAACTTCAAATTAGTTTGCTGTGAAAAAAAAAACTTTGGGTCTTTGCTGCTGGCAGACATGGAGTGATTACATAACAAACGTATTTGATTGCGATTACGTGTGACATGCACAATTACGATTACGAACAAACAAATCACATTGTAATCGATTACGATTGCAATGAAAGCAATCACGACTACAATAGCGATTGCATTTCTGAAACATCCTAAGAAAGAAAGCAAAACCCATTTGCATGGTTTGTTGTAAGCGTATGTGTGATGGCCTGGAATCGCCTGCAAGCCAGAATAGCGTAGTGTACAGTAGCTTCCGATGTTAAGTGAAATGAACAGTGATTCCAACAGAGCTGCGCATCTGTCCATTTTACCAAATGTCAATGTTCGATTATACCTCATTGGTTTCGTTACTTTTTTACCATTGTGTGGATGATATCTGTTAACATTTCAGTTATATCATTGTGTAAAGGCGCTTTCGACTTGAGTTGAAATCCATCTTTAAATTCCTTTGCCTCAACAACAGAAAGAAACTGCAGTGTACCAGGCACAAAAGAAGTTATACCGATGGTAATACGATTCAGGCGTTTATCATTTAATGCATACTTCTTCGTACCAAAACTGACAAAGTAAGACGGTTTGTGTTAGAATCCAAATGGTCACAAACAATTAACATTGCTGCCATTACATATATGGAACTAATGGAAGGGAACGTTTTTACTGCGGCAATTCAAAAGTTAAATCAGCTCATTTCCTCGGAAAAAAATATGGAAACCACAAGTCTCCTCACAGATGAAGAGTTTGAATCAATTCGCAAATTTTCTTTGCGTGAAGTCGATTTCACGTAGCAGTACGCATCGTCAGAACTACCACCTGCAAGCAACCCTTACGGGTGAAACGCTGAAGGGATAAATCTAGAGCAGAGAAAGGAAACGAACTCAATACTAAATCAGAACACATGTTTTGACAAATAGAAAACTTAAACTTGAAAATATAACATTTATTTGAGATAGATATATTCTCAACTATTCTATTTGTCGAAGCTTGTCTTCTGGTTTAGTATCGAGTGTGTTTGCTTTCTCTGTTCTAACATTAGCTCTTCAGCATTTCATCTGTAAGCATTGGTTGCAGGTTGTAGGACTGGCGATGCGTAGTGTTATGTGAAGTCAATTTTGTATTAACATTTGCCGATTGATTCAAAACATTTCACCTATGTGGAGAATAGTTACTTGAACACCGATAGGTGTAAGTGTGAACCATTCCAATACGATGAAAGCAGATCCCATTCGGATGATTCCTCGAAAGCTTACAGCGAATGAAGAGCTTTTAATAGTAGTAAAAGTACTGTACATAGTTGCATACATAGCCTAACCACTCTGAATATATACAAATGAAACTAACATCTTGCCTCGTAATGTACCGCCATCTCTTCTGTTGCCGAAGTTTCTACCCGTTTTTTCACTAAAGCTCATACTTTCGTCGTTACATTTCACTAAACTCACTACATGACTTCTGACTGCCAACAGGAAGGCCATCTGTAATAATGCGAGAATTCGCTACAAACGCTTTTCCTGCCGCTTGACCATCTGGATGTAGCGTCCACACACCAGAGATGAACGGAGTCACTTTTTTAAACTCCGTCCCCATCACCTTTTCTTCTTTGAATACACCAGCTCCGTGATCATCTCTGTAACACGCACACATGACCTACCTTGAGACGTAACCATAACAACCGATTATCAGGGAGGACAATCAGTCTCCAAAACCGCGTTCACCGGGCATTGACGTGGCATAAGGATTTCCAAATCGCGAAACTGATCGTGAAATATGATCAAATTGGTAATTAAATTGGATTATGATTACATGTCATTTTTGATCAGTTTAATCAATTACGATCACGAATATTCAAAAAAGAGTAATAGATTACGATCGACGTTTATCCCGTGCATAGGCAGCTAGCATCATGTTCACTTTTCAAAACTAGTCATAGAATTCGTATATAACTATTTCGGTGTTCTAATATTTTTGAACCGCAGCAATATTTCGAAGCATTTGTTTTCGAGCTTGACATATGATTACCCTTTAGAGACCAACGTTCGCAAAATGGGAACATGCTTTCAAATGCTCGTAACTATTTCACGGATTAAAGATGTGCATCCAGATTTCTTCAGAAATTTCTTCTAAATGGTGCTATTAAAAATACACCCACTTCATGAAATCCAAAATATCGTTTTGCTTCAATGGCGATTCATATTCAGTTAAAACGTAGTTTTTGGCTGGACAAACTAATCGTTGTTTGTTTATTGTAAGCTCGAAAAAATATCAAGGAAATATGCCATGAAAAAATTTTTATAGTTATATTTAACTGATCCAAGCGTTAGTTTACAATTTTGTGTCCATCTCTTTCCTCACAAAGAGTTGGAAAACGATGTTCCCAAAGTAGGAACGTTGGTCCTTTACAGTACAGAAATATCCATGTTTCGCAACAGACGATCAGCAATAGGACAATATTGAGGTAAATATTAATCTCATTATTGTTCCACACTACAGCGCTGCTGAAATAATTCGTTGTTGGACAGACGTGAAAAGAGTTTGTCACATGCACCAATCTATGTCATTACAGATATGCAGTGAAATTGCTCCCCAGAACAGCCAGCATGATGATAGAGTGCTGCAGTCATGGGCAAAAAATAAGACCTCTTGAGCATTTCAGCGAAATCGAATAAACAAGAGGCATTCAAACTTGCATTTTTTCTGAAATAGTGTTTTGCCTGAACATTTTTAATAATTAGTGCGTAAACCACGGCTTGTGTGTGTGCGTGGGAGGGGGGGTGTTGACTGTGCTGGGGGAGGGTTTCACTGATACAGCTGTGTAGCGGTCGTCGAATCGTCTGTCTCTTGGTTTCCAAACAGTCTTACTGCATCCAGATGACAATCAAAATTTAGCCTTCTCTAAATTGGCTAAAGCATTACCATTGCTAGAAAAACTGAAGACCAACTGTCAACAGTTTGGTGTGTTTCACAAAAATCTAAGTATAGATGAATCAATGGTTCCGCATTGAGGCCTTAACAGCGCTAAGCAGTTTATGAAAAGAAAACCAGTGAAATTTGGATACACATATAATGTGGATGCTGTGTAGTGTTGACAGTTTTCCGTATAACTTGGATATATACTGTGGAAAAGATTCTCGGAGAACCACCCCCTTAAGACCATACGTTGCATCCACCATACTTAGTCCAGTAAGCAGAGATAAACAACATTTTTTTTCTGTGATAATTTTTTTTGCAGACACCAGTTGCTGTGTGACCTGGTTGCCAAAGATAGCAGAGCTTGTGGTAGGCTACAATTAGGGAAAATCCAGCTGGCTGCTGCCCTTTGATTGCAAACAAGGACTGTAAGAAGCAGCCCAGAGGATCTTACGATTCGGGTTCTGATGGCAGTGTTATTTGTGCGAGATGGAATGATAACTGTTCAGTCACGATTGCCAGCCACTATTTTACTGTGACACCTATCAGCAAAAGAGAAAGACGTTTTAAAAACGAACACAGAAGAGCAGTAGAACAGCCACACGTGTTTAAAGATGTACAGTCAAGGATGGGTGGCGTGGACGTTTGCGACCGTATGCTGTCATCATACCGACCGCGGCTGCGATCACAAATTGGGGGTATAGAACCTATTTAGCAACAGCTTGAATCTTTCTGTTGTGGCGGCTTTTCGCTTTTACAGCTATGCCAATCACACTAAGGCTACTCATCTCTAATTTTGAAGAGAAATCGCAAGGTATTTGGTAAAATCAGAAGCAAGGCTCCGTGTGGGTGGCCCTTAAAGCGCAACAAAACAATGAGATACGACGGCGTGAAACCTACACTGAAATCTGTCTCACAAGGTGTGTTTTCTGCCAAAAAAATCCATTAGGCCTGAATGTGACAAATTTGAACAGAGACTTCATAAGAAATGCAGTACAATGTTCCACACAGAGCGAGGTGAAGTCTTTGTAACTTTTCTCGAGTCGCTGACATGCGTGGCTGTTTTCTGCAGTTGGTGTTTTGGCTTTGTCATGTTGTAAAAAGAAAACCAGCGTATTTTATGTGTAACATGCGCAGGTCCGTAACCAGCTTGGGACACCAGGGGTGGCGAAGAGTTTTCTGGGAAGGGCCCAAATTTTTTAAGCTATGTCCAATAGTTTTGACCTATGCTCAACACATTTTTCCAGGGGAGGCGAAAAATTTTGCAGGGGGGTCCTGGTTACGGTCATGAACATATGTCTGAAGAGCAATCTACAGAAAGGCAATTCAAACACTAGTAAATACTCGTATTACTAAAGAAATGCAAGCAATTTCTCATTAATTTTGCCAGAGAGAAAAGTAGTCAGTTTTATGTATTTTCAAGTGGNAGTAGACCCCAACGTTTTCAAAACGGGAACATAATGAAACAATCAAAGTAAAGCAAAATTTGAAAAAGAAAATTATTCATGGCGTTATACGGTAAGTAGACAAAAGTTTCAAAAAATCATTAAAAAATATTCACTGGGTCTATGGGCCGTCCCTAAAGGGTTAAGCTAACAATGATGAAGAAACATACTAGTCTCATTACTTGCAGTTTTTGGGAAGCCATTCCAAATTAATATAGTGTAATGGCCTAGGACGTGGTGAAGAAACAACTGTATAAGCAAAGCATGTATCCGTAAAATGCGCTTATAGATTGCAGGAAGCAACGACGCAATACTAGCATTTGAAATGCAAAGCTTGAAGTTGAAATGTTTGAATGGCAAGAAACGTGAAGAGCCTTTATCATTGGTTCCCATCAAACTTATAATGACAGCGGCCTGCGAAGAGGCAATTATTTTGGAACATCCAATGGTGAATCTATACCACAGTTTTCTAAAAGGTTTAATGACCTTTTGAAGTTTTATAAGCACTCTAAAACCAAACCAAGAACAATTCGTGACAAGACTAAGTATTGCAATGTGTATCCCTCGGATGAGAACTGCTGGCCTATGTCGATAGCAAACCTAACAGAAGAAAAGCGAACTGATGTAATTTGTCTCAGATAAACTGACGTGAGGACTTAGTGCCTAACATAGAGACGAAATGTATCTACATGAATATGGCAATACGTTAAAAGTATTTTGAAAAGTATTTTCCTGCCCAAACAGTATCTGACACCTGTTTGGGCAGTAAAATACTTTTAGCACAAAAAATTATGCTCACAGTTTGCTTGACCTTCGTACGTTTATTTGTAAAATTTCTTCAATATTTGAAATAAAAATAACTTTTCCTCAACTGTTCATTCTTTTAATTGAAAGTTGAGCAAAAGTTATTTGTATTTCCATTTCCTGTTGGCTGGTTCTGCGACGTTATTCAATATTTGTTGAAGGCCTCACAAAACTTTTTTTTTCTAGATTCAAGCGGAAATGCAAAAGGTAAGATCAGTTCATAGCCAGCTAATAATTGCTCTGTAAGATTTGTCAAGAAGTTTAAACCACAAGCATGAGATTTGTTGTGAAAAACTGCGCACGAAAATGATTCCTTTTGGTAAAAGTACTGAAAGTGTTGTTTTGCAATAATACGAAATGCATAGTAATACTGAGGTGACCAGTCTCGTGCTCGAATACATACTGTTATGCGCGATCGATTGCACTGCCGAGGGTAGATGGCATTTATCTGTTGGTGAGGTGGCGTTTACGTATTTACTGGCACCATATCTGTACACTGCAAGTGCAAAGTATAACAGATTTCGCTGCCACGAAGTAGTTTCAACCACAGCTTATTCCTCCGTAACGTCTTGCTAGGAATGAATTCGACGAGGTCTGCTTGGAAAGACAGAAAACAAGCGGAGTTTTAACCTTGCATTCCCGTTTACTCCAACCTCAGGGCCAGACAGCTCTGTTTTGTGCTTCTCTACGAGGTTAAACCTGCATGCTAAATAAAGTCCATTTGCATAAAATTTAAAAATTGGTTGATATTTAGATGTACAGTAAGTCAATACTTAACTTCTGAGACCTTCCAATGCCTTTCTCTGTTTGCAAATAAAGCAGAGTTGAACATAAAGCCATTGTACGTTCATGTTTAAGCAGTGTTATTCCAACTACCCAATCCGATAACCTACGCGTCGATTACTAAAACTTATTTTGCGTGGTGAGGCCCATTCCAACTTGCTTGTGTTGTATCCAGCCGCTGTAACAACTGTTAAGAAACTTCAGGGCATGTACGTATATAAAATATAAATCATTAAACATTGTCACAAAACCTGTGTTGCATCCATTGATTAATTGCAACGTCTCCTTCCACCGCAGACAATGTGTCGGCATGCAAAGCAATTTTCCAGCAAATGATCGTGTTGTTCACCAGTTTGTCCAATATCATTTTTCGCTTTATTTCACTGCAATTATATGCAGTAGTTTCNGGACATGCGAACGAGATGAATTTATTTCATATACTTCCTCAAACGCACGCTGCACCACAATCTATTTTGAGCAAAAGATTTCCATTAAGAAGATCATGCTANCTACATCTTACAAGCAAGACTCATACTGTTTGTTTTATTCGNAAGAATTTCTTGAAAAATCTTAAAATTTCCATTGTTGTCTAAACAGAAGGTTGGCGTTGATAAACAGAGCAGTGTGCTGCTTGGTGAAATCGCGAAAAAGTGGTTGGATTCTACATCCTGGTTCTACCGATAATGTGTAAGAAATTCTGACCCTTGAGAAATATATGGTTAAAAACCTGTGATGGATCTAACAAAGTCCACTGTAATACAGCTGACTGAGTCTAGTGCGTATCAAAAAAAATTAATAAACCTTATCAGTTCTTCCTAATCCTCCCTGTATCTTCGAACCAAACAAAGATAACAATGGAGGAGGCTTACTTATTTTTTACTTGTTCGTAAACAAAGCGTTTACTGACTCTTCCAAGGTTGGTTGTTGCATTTCCAGGTTCTGATGCTTTCTGCCCCAATAAGCAACTATGACAAAACCTTTATTTTACTGTGCAAACATTTTTTAATTACTGCTCTGTTATAGTTGAATTGCAAACAATTGTTACCACCTGGGCGGTTATGTCTTTGATGCAGTATTATCGTATAAAAAACTGACTCGGGTTAATAAAATGTTAATTGCCACTAATACTGGGTACTCTTGTAAAATTTCACTGCATTATCAGCAAAGATCGTTTGGTGATATGTTCTGAAAACCATGCAAAGCATGGTTTACAAAAGAATATGTTATGGATAACGTTCTTTTGTAAACACCATTCTGACGTAGTTTCAAGCATGTTTGGTGATGTCAGCGAAAAATTGAAAACTAGAGTTTGCGATCGATACTTCCAAATAAAAGTTGTGGCAAGTAGGATGGTTTATTTGGAATATTTCTTTTTGTGAATTTAATTTCAGTCGAGTTATTATGATAGAAATGATTGAAATCTCAACTAATGTATCAGGTGAAAACTAAGATGTGTGTCAAAAATGCATTGTTATGGCATACTTGCAGATTTGAAAACCACTTTGAAAATTTTTGAAAATTGTTCAAACGTTTTTGAGCATTTGTTTGAAATGAAGGCATTTTGAAGTAATTTTTAATAATTTTCAAATACGTATACGTGGCATAACCTCCACCCACCTTGTTATGAAACAGAGTGCAAGTTCATCCTTTGACTGGTAAAACATTTTCGCAGAATATAGTTGTGGCACTACTGATATCACAGCATCTTCTGGTTTCATATCTTCTCCCGGATACCCATTCTACTACAAACCCAGCGACCACTGCGAGTGGACAGTGACGGCTCCTGCTGGACAGGTGGGTTATCTCTCTACGTTTTTGGTATTTTACAACAAAATAATTTATTAATTCAGGATAATGTTTACCGCTTATGATTTAGCATATCATATTATATTACTTTACCATTAACGTAAATAAAGGAAACATGTTTTATCGCTCTTTTCAGCCTTTCCGAAACACGTTTGGTTAGCTTGATTCATAGTTTGTTTTAGTATTGCTTTGGAAATTATTACCTAAACAATTATTCAAATACTACGACGCGAATTTTAGCGTATCCTACATTTGCATTTTACAATATAATCGAGGAATTGATGACACAAATGTGTTGAAGTTTACTAAAAATAGATGAATCAATTTCTACCAATGCAGATGTCTAGTGAGAGTAAGGTTCTTCTACTTTACTGAGAACATTTGTGAAGGAAATATAGTTGAAAGATGGTGTGTTAATGAAATCGATGACATGATGTGATGAATTTCGAGTAGCAAAAGAAAAAATTAATCAAGGGGATCCTCCAACGCCAGTCTATTCTATTAAACATATGATGGGTTCAACGAAAAAGTCATGTTTCTTTGTCGTGTTGGTCACACTCGTGTTTGGCACAACGAGGAAATATCTTGGGATGAGGCGTCACTCTAGGGCAAAATCGTCTTTGCACAAAAAAATTTAGGAACGTCTTAGTTTTCATTACAACATTGGGCCTCGCTTCTTGTTACTAGTCGATAACCAGTTTTCATTTTCCAAAGTAAAGATCTCACTGTATTCAAATAAATTGAGTCTTGCGAGGCCTCAGCGATTTAAGGTCAGATTGTTGGATGTTTGTCATCGGAAAGTTAACATGATTGCTTTTTTTTGTTGACAGTTTATCGAAACATATTTTGAAGAGTTTGATTTGCTATGTTGTCGTCACAAAAATTGCGACACTCTTGAAGTAGCAGTGGGCAAAGGACAGGTACAACGAAACGATGTTCGGACTGTTGTTGCTCGTTTGTGTATTTGGTAATGCGTAATACCGGTTTTACTTGTTGTTTTGTGCAATTTAAGGATTTTAAAATTTCTAGTCGATTCGCTTTAGCTTTTTTGTTGATGGTGCTCGCAAAATGGATCATTTTGTTGATCAAAGTGAAATTTTGAACTCTACATTGACGTTTTGGGCACTTTGCACGACTTTGAAACATTGTCGAATTAAAGACAAGCTCTAGCGTTCGCATATGATGAAAAAGTATTGGAACTATTGAAACCAGTTTTGATTGCTTGTCTGCAAACATTGACGAAGGAATATCTGGACGAACGTTGGAATTAAAACATGCTTTGTTTGCTTTTTGCAGTATCCCAAAAGAATATTGTACTCAGTGAATGAAGCTTTTATCACACCATCCAACTACATGAAACTTACCTTTATTTCACATNACTTTACGAAGTGTACAGGTCGTTTTATGTTCTCCTATCAAGTCAAAAGTAAGATTTTTAGGACTTTTATTTGCTGAAATTTAATGCGTAGACTACCGTTGCGAAATTGACATTAAGATGACTGGTGCTTCGCTTTTAAGCATATCTGATATTAGACAACACCTGCATTGGGCTTGCTCTGGATCTCACCAAGATTTGTGCCAACAATATTAAAGTTTTAATTGAATTTGAGCCTGCACGGATGAAGAAATGGTAACTATCCCCACTTCGAGTAGCAAGATCCTTCGTTTTAGCGGTAATCCTCGAATCTGATTTATCATCATCAGCGGCGTAAATGTGGTGCAAAACGCTCCTCATGGCAAGCTTAATGCAAAAACCGGGCCCCACTTAGCTTATTAGCATTTTTTGGTTTTCCGTTCTTGCTCTTTTGCGTTTTTCGCAAGTTTTTGCAGAATGCTTTCTGGCGGTTCGGGATTAGGATAGGCTGTAGCCATCCACATACGGGTTACGTTATCAACATTTTCTAAGTATTGGCCAAAGGGCACCCTCTTCCTCTGTTTCCCCCATGAAAATGTTCACTTTGTCCACTTCTTCATTCAACGACATCATGATGTAACGACGCCTAAGACTTTTAGACTTACGTAACATAGCTCCTCTCATGGAACATGCTGCTGTTTTCAGCAGGGTAATCGCAAAACAGCCGTTTGCTCTGAATTGCGGAAAAGCTAAACTGAATTGCGGCACCAAAATAGAAACGTTTCGAAAGAAACGTATTGGTCCCAGACACGGCGCCGAACAACTAAAATATGTTGTGACCCAGTGCGTCATCCCGATCCATTGGGAAAAGGTTGAACTCTAGAACCATCACCCTGGGAATGAACAACAGCCACTGCTTTCCTAAAGTGATGAAGAAAATAGGCTATGGTTTTTTGGTTCACCAAATTGCTGAAAATGCCACAAAATCACAATTACTGCAGCAACACATTAATAAGTGGCGAAAACCACGTGACTGTTATATTGTTATAACATCACAGGCAGGACAGGGAGAAATGAGCACAAATCGCAAAATGATAAAATTAAGAATATCTTGGAGATGCCTTTGGTCGAATAAGGAAAGTCCATTTAATGCCAGCGCCGGCCGCTATAGTGGCTGGCGAAGATATCATAGGCAGTAACGTCTGAACGCATTGAGCTGTAAAGATAGTGAAAGCATCGTCGGATCCGGAAGACAGCAAAAAATCATTTGAGGTAGGTTGAGCGCCCTTTCTGACGTCATTGTTACGTAGTTTCAGATGAAAAACGGTTTTCGCGATGGCAAGAAAANTGAGCTGCTTCAATTCACAAAGCCACAGAGCTCAAATGAATAANGTTGGAAATAAACTTTCCATACAAAAAATGTCAGTAATGACCTTAGATTTGCGATAATGACCAAAAACATGAGATTTTTGGTGGTGGTCCAAAGGGGGAAAAATCCAAGGATTTTTTGTTTTTTTTGCGGTTAAAGCCACTTTTCTGCCAGTCAACACTCACGAACCATCTCAAAGTTACAGAACGGGTGTTTTAGGGTGTCTTACAACATCCCACCAAATTGCAAGCTAAAACAGTGACAGGAAAGAATTATTCTTGAGGAAAATCACAAACTAAACCAGGTAGTCAATTTTTGTTTTTCTTAGGCCATAACACCACAACCCGTTAGGCTAGTAGGCTAATCAAGGTCTCTAAACTTTGGATTTGATCCAAAATCATTTCAAAAGACAACCAACGTAAATACCCTTGCAATTTTTTATCAGAAACTCCATAACATCATTTGAAAATCAATCGACCCCACTTCACACAGAACGTTTTTCCGCCAAAGCAGCCCGAGGTCACTTTTTGGGGAATATTGTGTTATTTGGTTCTTGAGACGTCGGCGAAGCGCATAAACAGGATTCAAAAAGCTAAACTGGATGCGGGGAATGAGTTCCTTGATTTTCTCTGAAAATTGCCAAAAAATCAGTACGACAAATACACAGATATGCACTTTCATCAAAACTTTCAAAGGCAAGGGTACTTTTTTGTCAAGTTCATTAGATTCCTTGCTCTCTTCCGCATGCAAGAATGATTTCACGATCTCTGTAGCTCAATCCGTTCAGGCGTTATGGCCGATCATTACCGCAATGGCGACTCAAGCAGCCGGCGCGGTCGTTAAAGGGTTTTAAGAAACATTTTGTGTTGATTAGGGATGAACGCTAAATAGATTTTGTTCACTAAATAGATTTTGTCTTGAAAACCAGCCATTTAAAAAACATAGCATTGGTGAGTCAGACAACAGGACAACTAATTTTGCTACAACATTACGTTTTTTCTAAATAGACTGTGCTATGATTGTAGAAACAGCAGCAGACGCATCAGGCATACGAAGATGCATATGACAGTTTGCAAGAGAAACACGAACGTTCTCGATTTTGTTACGAGGTTATAAGGGTTTCAAATACTTAAAAGCACTAGTGTTTCTGTATGCTTTCGAGGAATCAGTCGACTGCCATCTGCTTTCGTCTTTTTGCGATGATTCAAACTTGCAC
>JGI24159J19872_10011150_pt1 | contig 11789 bp, 5 predicted proteins | sample Ectturendosymbi4_FD_19872 | JGI IMG/M metagenome (IMG submission 19872) | reverse complement strand
CACATCGTATCACGAAGATGATCACATCGTATCACGGGGAGATGATCTAACTTCAACTCACAATTGGTTATGTTTTTGCATGATGGCATTTTGGATTATCACTGCTTTTAGCCGGAGTCACATGAAGCAAGTACAAACATACAATCATGTTGGGGCCGCCACCAGTGCGGGGTTGGTTGTGGCGGGCGTCCCATTGGCATTGGGACCGCCCCAACTGGAAATATTTGATAACTTCTTCAAATGCTTCCCCTGGCTTTTCTGTTGGTCCCTGCCCCATTAACGAAAACCTGGATACGCGCTTAAATCAGAGTAAACTCGCAACGAACAAAGCAAGAAAAACCTTAATCGCATTCTTACAACTGACCTCATATTCCTGTTCGACAGGGAACATGAAGGTGATTCCCCGAAAGGTGAGGATAAACATGTGGTGCTTCTCGTCAAACTGCGCGGGGCGAGTTGCGCCGAAGGATTGATCGATTTGCTGAATGGTGGGCTGCACTTGAGGGGAGTTGAAGCACACGCCGCAGTACTTCAGCTTTACTTTGTTTAGATCGTAAATCTGCAACAGATTACTTTTTATCTGTAATTATATCCGGACCAGTTGCACTGAAGACATGCTGTTCGTGCAAACCGGAAAACACTATTTTTCTTACATCGTTTATTCAGGAATTTGAGAGGTTTCTGGCAATTGAATTGTCAGGGACCAGAAAATTAATTCTGGGAGGTGCAGACAGTTTTTTTCTGTAAATTAAGTACTTCATGGGAGCTTTCATAACAACCACAACAAGATACTTTGAAACATGCACATTTTTGAGGTTGCAGAGAAAATTCCACAAATTCTGCCAGTTCTCATAATAATAATAGCAGTTGAGATACGCCTGTCTTTTTTTAGATAATGGCTTAGTTGAAAACACAAAAAGAACACTGAATGCACCTCAATTATTTTAAGTCGTTGGTTTTCGGCGTCAAACATCAATCGAACTCCATCATTGACCATGTTTAGTGTTATGTCTTTGTCGAAGGGTTGTTTTTCATTGTAGATGACTTGCACTTCATCGATAACTCCATACTGATTTTGCAAAATCGCCACAGCTTGTGAAAGTGGCATTCCTAAAACACATCCAAATAATATTTCTTAAACTCAAGCACGCAATGGCAGCTGGCACTGACTCAACAAGGACATGCAAGTGCATACTTACAGAATATCGCAACAAATGTCATGGCCAGTACCTGCATTGCAGCTACAATTAGCCTGCATCAAGCCTTAATCATTAATACTCTTTGAATCCTGAGCAGGATGCTAAACTGCAACCTAGGACAGAGCTGCAGATTTTCAGTTTATATGAAACTGGAATACCTTTTGCTTTGGTAATCTTAACTACATGTCCACTCTGGCCAGAGCGGTGATGACTGACAGGGCTCTAGCTATGGATCACAAATTATTTGAAAGGCAGACTGCATTTTATAGCCAACAGGGCAGGCAGTCTAGGTATGGGGGAACCAATTGACAGGCTATTTTTTTGCTGAGACGCTGTGACCATTTGCCCAAAATAGTTCAAAAACCTTTTGTCATCTTTTGTCTTTGAAGATTTTTGCCCGAATTGATATAATTTTTTCAGTCATAAAAAATCAGTCAGTGACCAAAAAACCAAGATAGGCAGGTGAGAAATATTTCATTACTACCGCAGCCCTGCAGCTGAACCTGGCTCCACTGTATTGGTCATGCTTTTTCTGGGGACTATGTAAGGGATATGGAGTGCAGTTGATTCACCACTGAAAACTCAGTGACCCTAACAAGTCCCATCACCACGGGGTGGCTTTGGTGGGCTTAGCCCCCCAAAATTAAAATACGAAACGTTATAAATCAGTGAAATTTTTGTTAAATTTTAATGTCAAGCCTCCCCCTGCACAAATGTCAAGCCCCTTTTGATGATTTTCTGGTGACGGTTCTGATTCTAACCCTTGCCCAGGCTTGCTTTGTAATTTCTCAAACCAATTATCATCCTTCACAGAGGTTCTGGTGTAAAGAAGCACTGATGCTCTTTGTGGTCGAGATAATAGCTGAAACCGTGGTGCGGCGGCATGCCTTAAGCGTTATGTTCAACACTATATGCTATGCCTGTGTGCGACATAATTCTATATGTTCGTTGGTGATTGCAAGCACGCTTGTGTTGCATCTGAAAGCTGCCGAATCTTTCCTAGAGACTAGTCAGTGCACTTAAGAACACAACAGCATGGTAGTGCAGAAAAATCCGGATTACGAGATGTGAAAAGAGCATATTTTATCTGGTATTGGCAAAGATCTGGATTAAAAAATCCAGATAAACTGAAGATTTTTTATGAAGAAAAGTATTGGAAATCATTCGTACCACCAGTTTTATCCATGAAGATCCAGACTAACTGAGGTTTACTGTACATTAATAAATCTGTTGATTTATTGTTTTTACGCCATAAATCTCCACATTCCACTAACACAAGATGGCCAATCAAGGGCTCTAAAGATGTGGATTTTTGCCTGGTTTATTAAAAAAAACAGTAACACTGTCACTTGAACTTTTTTCTCAGGCCCTGATCACACCATCCAAAAATCTCTTAACCCCCACAAACATGACATCACACCCAAAAGTGCCCTAAATTTCTTAAATCGAACCTAGGAGACTTCATGCTTCTTTAGAGGGTTTGAACAAGCTCTCCGGCTTTACTGGTCACCAAATTATGAGTAGGCAAAGTGCAAGCCACAGAAATGGCTTTGCAGTCCTTAACCTTTTGATGTCTTGCACCAGCTTAATGTACCAATATTTACTCATGTGCATCACTTTGAAATAGCATGGAAACAATGTCAACATGATGTACATCCCTGGTCATTATGTCAATAAATAAAAGCAACAACTTTGTCTGAACTAGGGGTAGGGAACCTGCGGCCCATGTGCCAAATGTGGCCCACGTGAAAATTTGATATGGCCCACATCAGAATTTTCACTACTCAAGTTAGAGCACAACATTGCATCAGAACAAAGCTCTATGGTAAGCAGGTACTTCGATCAATGGTTCTCAATCTCTTTCGCTGAAGGGAGCCAAATCCAGAGATAACGACTTCGTTAGAGAGCGGCACTAAAGAAATTTCAACAGAAGTCGGTTAACACGTTTGTTTCATAGCAGAACGAAGTCTGTTACCCACGATATTAGAGGCTTTGTTGAAAGACAGCAGAAAGCTGCTAAAAAGGTGCTTGGGGGCCGCATGCGGCTCTTACAACAGTGGTTGAGAACCACTGACTTTGTAAGTCAAGAGAAGTCACTTTTCCTAACAATGAAGAGAAGGCAGAATTTTAGGATAAAATTTATTATTTTGCCGCCTTCCACTGATAATGCACAGTTCATGCAGCCTGTGATAGTAAATAGGTTCCCCACCCCTGGTCCAAACCATGGATAATAAACATCTAATATCTAGATCAAGGGTCGCCAACCTTTTTGAAACTGCGAGCTACTTCTAGTTCACCAATTAATGCGTAGCGCTATTAGTTTGGTGCACACATCTGAATTTAAAATTTTGCTTAATTTACCTTCAATTATTTTAGTACATATATTCTTTAATGTGAAGTCATTAATCATGCTAATGTTATTTTCAGAACGGGCCCGCGGGCGACCTACATGGTCCTTGCGGGTGACCTGATGCCCCAATAACCACGTTGGTGACCCCTGATCTAGATAAGCCACCCGCCACGAATCTCATAAAAAAGTAATTGCAGATGACTCCAGGTAATTGCATAGTGGTTAAATGCATAAACAGCTTTATCAAATGCCATCCTGGAATCCCAAACCAAATCCATTCACATACGAAGATAATATAATCCAGTCAATCGCATACAGTTAATTGCATAAACTGGATATTTGCATAGAAACGTTGTTTTCATTTGTAGAGTTGTATCAATTAATCGTATTTCATTTCAAAGAGTTGTAAAATGTGAAGTCCACTGCACAAATGAAAGTCGCCTTGCCGTTTATTCGATTAGGAAACTGTCCCCATGTGGATGCCTAAAAACAAAGTTACCACCTTTGACAGAGATGCTAAAATCAACACCGCAGGCTCATCCTCCAGCAGTTAATTTGTAGATTCAACCGATTAGATGGCAGCTTTGATAACTAACTCGCCTACTTTTGATTCCAGGTGGTTTCCCTACAATGATATCCACGAGTCCCTGGTGGTTTTGGCGGAAAATTCAAATCTGCTTTGGCAGATGGCAGATACTGCGAGGTGCTTTCCAGGTTTAGGCTGAAACGGTGAACTAGCAAAGGTTTTGTTGTCTTTACACTAATCAGTTGCCAAAATATCAAATCAAATTCAAAACATTTTAGGCTACATACCACTGCAACAAGCCTGGGCCTACCGGAGCCACTTGTTTTGCAAAAATTCTACTTTTTTGAAACAATGAAAGGTACAAACTGGAATCAAGGAATAAAACTTTATCAACATGCCTAAACATGCTTACAGAAATGCTTCTGATACATTCTTACATGCTTTCCTAGCATGTGGCAGCATACCAAAGCACTTACCTTGTGTAAAATCACAATCATTGCTGCTGAACCCTGGTCCCACCTATGTGGGCCAGCTCAAAAGGGCCATGCATTTACACAGCCTCTGAGCAACAATGAGTTTATATTTTCATTCCAATACCTAAGTTACATAAACTCAGCCAAGGACCACGTTTCTAGACTACATACCACTGCAAAATTTGGATAAAAATGTATATGCACACTTCTGAGGGCTTTCAATTAGCCAAAACATATTTACATCTGCCGGAAACATGTTAACAATGTACATATATGTTCGCTGGTAGCGAAAGTGTTAAAGAATGAAATTGAACTTCTACTCAAGGTGATTGTCTAATCTTAAGCAAAAGTACATGGCAGCTTTCAGACACAAACATGTTCACAACTGCATTGTAAACTAGCGTTGCAAAGGCAGAGGTAAAATATCCGACTCTGACTTCCTAAAATTTCCAGCTCCCAAGTCCTTAACATAGAGGGAATGAAATTTGGCTGTTAAAATCAATGGAAATTGTGGTGCATAGCAAGAAATCTGTTGGAACAAAAGTTTCAAAAGAGATTGTAACATTTCAACAGGAATTCCTAATTTAGTGTGATGTAAAAATGATCCAATTGGACATCTGGAGTCAAAGTCGGACAAAAAAAATCTGATTCTGATTCCCAGTGTTGTTAGGAATCTGACTCTGACTCCACCCAAAAACCTCTGACTCCTGTTCTAAACACATTCCAAAGCAAGCAGAAGAATAATGTCCACAAGTGCAGGCACTGTTTCAAAGCTGATATAGACAATTATTACATCACACACAGAGTAGAGAACATACAACACATGCCATCACAACAACTTCTAATGTACATTTCATTTGATGACTGCTGGTTTGCTAAGAACCGCAGGATTTCAAATGTCAAGCCCAAGGGATTTATAGAACTTCCAGAAGGACTTATATTGTGCAGTTGTGTAAGTCTCTGTGTTTATTGTCACACTATCAAATATTAGCCGTATCAGGTGACAACCATCTCGACAGAAGTGGAATAAGGCAGTAGGCAGTAAACTTGTGGATTTTTAATACGAATAATCACATATTCTGATTGAACACATGATAAAGCTAGGCAAATCAGCTATGTAATTAACTGGAATCATCAACACAAATTTTAACAAGTCACCACCATGATAATGTTGTCCAAAGATACCATATAAAATCATAATTATTGCTACTTGACAAATATAATTATCACTACTTGGATGTTTTCTATTCCTTTTTGACTTGACATCATGAGTCATAAGCTTATGCTTTCAAGTCTTGATCAAAGTTTCACATATTTTTATTTAATATTCTACAGCTACAGCCTGACCACAGTTAAGTTCTGACAAAAACTTCTCACTGAAATTCACTGCATCAACTTTGTTACTGTTTTTGATATTTTACAGATTGATCACTTGATATTGCATTCATTGGGCACTAGCATGTTTTCAACAGAACTTCTGTGCTTACCAATCAAAAAAACACAGGAATTATGAGACACATATTGCATATTAATGTTGAATTAATTAAAGTTTCAAGTTTAAAAAATTAATTTTAAAATAACTTTTTATGCTTTGTTAAGTTCATGGACAGCAATTAAAAATAGCTGAAATTTCATTGAAACTTTCTTTGCCCTGTGCAAGTCAGTTCATAACACTGTTGCAACCTCTCCAGTGGCGTTGCGTCGAATGTGTGATTCACCAACCAGGAACGGGATGTGCATGAAGAAAAACACTATATATGCGTGGTGCGAACAAGCAATAATAGAGTGATCTTGTCAGGTGATCTCTATTGTTGCTTGCTGCCACAGTGCGAAGCTTTGCGCACATGTCGCTCGGGATTTCCGATCGCAACAACACCAGCACTGGTTATTGACATGACAATACCCAAACCATTAGTTTAGCAATTCACTGATAGTCATGTCCAGCTTTTTTAGTACAGGCAACTTGTATTTGTGAAAATACAAGCTGTTTTCAACACAGTTAATTTTAGCAATAGATTCTAACATACAGCTTTCACTAGTTCAGCTTTTGCAAAAATATATCTTACATTCATAAAATGATAAAAACATATTTTTTATTATGAATTAAAAATANCTATAACTACTAAAACATACATTTGTTATTATGAATTAAAAATATGTGTAACTACTGTGTCTATAGTCAACAGCCTACATGTTTGATGATACTTAGATGCAACTTTCATTTTATGCTCGGCTTTATGATTGTAGCTAGGCTTTAAGGTTCTAGGAATATTTGCATTGTTAGGCTAGTGCCAAAATTAAATGTCAATTTATTCTTTAAAAATTAATAAATTTGCATGCACCAAGCATTCATCATTTTATTAAAGGCTGAGCTGCAAAATAATGCCTGGATTAACTAGTCTGTAGTACAAAAAAGGTTGCTGACAAGCTTCATACTTAATGGTCTTTATGAAATACATGTCAAGGCTTCTTGACCAGGTAACTTTAGGGTTTATCAATATCCCAGCCTTGGAATCATAAAATAACCTACTATACAAAATTAAAAGTAGACTATACAAAATTAAAAGTATATTTGTTATATTTTTTGGTATAAAATGTAATGCTAAATAAGCATTGTGCTCTTTATTTTCTTTGTCTTCCTATGTAGATACGTGGTTTACATCACTAAAAATAAATACAACTACATTGGCTAATTCTTAAAACAGCATGGTAGTAGTCTGAGTCACATGAAGGCTAATCACCAGCTTGAAAAAATTCATGTAGCCATTCGAACACCTTTCCTTTGTGTACCCGAAGTCATACACGTAGCTGTAACCCCAATTGACAGCCACTGCCTTAGGGCCTAAAGCAAAGGTGCACAACATAAGGTATGTATGTTCAACATGACATATAGCTAGTTTGTATATACGATATGAGTAATATAGGTTTACAAAGAGGTCATTTTTATTTGGCAGAAATTAGATTAATTTGTGCTTATTTTATAGGCCTATTCAGTCAATTTCTTGCTGTACACCTAATAGGAAAATGATGTTAACACTTTGGGTACCGGGTGGATTCCCTAAGGCAATATCCATAGGTACTGGGCGTTTTACCTTTAAGGCCTGCAGGAGCCACTGTTTTGACAGAGCTTTGCAACACTATTACTCGCCAGCTGATTGAGCTATGGAGCTGTTCAAACCCTCTACGGATTCAGCAAGTCTTGTAGTTCAAATGGAAATTTTTTTTTTCATTTTGCATGGTGGTTTTTCTTTGGCTGACGTCATAATGGGGACATGTTTTCGCCCTTGTGGCTGAGTTTACCTGACCCTGGGCGCCAACCCAACGGGCCATTCTTTTGGTTCAAATTTTATTTGGAATCTAGGCTGTCATCCAAGTCTATAGAGCCATTGATTTACTTGCTAACATATCTTGAGCCAAAATTATGACTGTAAAACCAAAAATTGGTAAAAATTCTACCTCTGTAAATGCTAACTTGGGGTGTATTCCACCCCAGCCGTAACTCGCAGCCAATTGAGCTAGAGAGTTGTTCACACCCTTTAAAGATGGGGAAAGTCTTGTAGTTGCAATGAAAAAAAATTATTTTAGATTTGGATGTCAGTTTTTTTATTGATCTTTATATGATTGGAATGTATTTATACATATTTTGTTTACATTTGGATAACGTCACCAGGCCCTGGACGCCAACACTAAGAGCCATTTTTTGACTCGAGTTTTTATTGGAAACTAGGCTATGATACAAGTCTTTAGAGGGTTTGATGGACTTTCTAGCATTTCTGGTTCTAAAATTGTGGCCAAAATGCTACAAATTAATCATGTAAATCCCCACTAATCCCTCTGGCATTCCTGAAAAATTTGGAATTTTTTGGCCATAACTTTGGACCCAGACATGTTAGAAAGTCAACAAGGACTCTAAAGACTCGTATTAGAACACATAAGCCAAAGAAGTTTTAAGCCAAAAAATTGGCTCAAACGATGACGTCATCCAAAAAATGCAAACCCTACCCCTATCCTGATATCATCAACCAAAAACCCCAAGCCCAAAACTAAAAAAAAAATTTTAATTCTAAACTACAAGACTTTCCGAGTCTTTAAAGGGTTTGAACAGCTCTCTAGCTTAATCAGCTGGCGAGTTGTGGCTTTTAGCCAAACTGACCAAGGTTACCTTTTGTGGGATTTGAATTTATATCCAATTTTCAGTTTGTGGGCCATAATTTTGGCCCCAGATGAGCCACAAAGCTGTTTAGAGGATCCAAAGGCTCAGATGATATCCTAGTTTCCAAAAAACACTTGAGCCACAAAAATAGCACATTGTTTCGACTCCCAGAGCCATAAAACCAGGATTTTCGTTCAGAACGTATATATACATGACCTGGTAACCTGTGCATAGTCTTCCCCACGTATATATATGTGGACCAGTACCCAAAGTGTTAAAAAACATGTAGGCTATTCGTTACCATGCACTGACAAGGAATATGTGTATTAAAGCCGTCTGCAGTACGATTTTATGCACTTTTTTTAAGGTGGGTTCATGATTGCATTTATCCTCGCAAATTGTTACTGCAGATTGCTTTAAGTTTAATGCATGTAATTACATTTCTTGTCAGTGCATGGTAATTAGTAGCCTAGGCCTAGATTTTTTATAGGCCATTTTTTGATTTGGTATTCTGAAATAAATTATATGTCTATTCTATTATAATTTGAACTATTATAATTTCTATTATAATTTGAATACTACTTTCAACCAGTTGCAATCGAAACCACTGGTGTGTACGGCAAGTCCACTGCCCCCTTCTTGAGTTGTCTCGCAAAGAAACTCGTTGACATTTCAGGCGACCCCAGGGAGCGACAGTGGCTCCACCAGTGCCTGTCTCTGGCCGTGGTCAAAGGGAACACCGCCAGCATATTGGTCTGTGTGCAAGCTTGATCCGACTTTAGCCACACTTAGTGCATTAACCAGTGTTCCTGCCCGTCACTTGCCTCTCTTCAATGTATAGCCATTGCTTTCCAAATGCCAGTGTTTTCTGTGAGCTCTATTGTCTTCAGTATTTTTTTTTCTTTACACTTTCTGTAAAGCCTCTGTGTAGTCTTGTTTTGCTCCAATTTTCAGCCATCCTGACTAACCTCATTTTGTATATTTTATGTACTCAACGCTACTGTATTACTGTTTACTGTAAAACCTTTTTGTAATCTGTCTTTGCCTCTGACTGCCCAACCCCATTTGGGGGTGCTATGTGCGTGGTCAAACACACACACAATGGCGGTCTTCCATCATGGTCTGTTGTTCTTGATTTGTGGTAAATTTCATTTCTGTAATGTGCAAAAATTGTTTTGGATAATATCTAAGTAAAAACAAAAAAAAAATTTGAACCAGTAAGTTCATGCATATGAGGCAATCCTTGTCAAGAACTAGCCTAGTGTAGTGTAAGTATTGCTGTCTGATTTGACAACATTTAGTTGGACCACTAACGAAACTTGTTTACGATACTATAGCATCAATTACAGTAGTTAATGGTAAGGCATATAGACATAGGTTTTTCTGTGTCTGTTCAAAAGTGGCTTGTTCATAACAGACCACTCATAACAGGCCACTCGAAACAGACCACGTTCATAACAGACCATGATGTTCATAACAGACTATGTTCATAACATACCACATTTATAACAGACCATGTTCCTAACAGACCACACTCATAACACACTACATTCATCATAACAGACCCATTATGAAGGTTGTCTGTTGTGAACAGGTCTGACTGTTATGAATGTGGTCTGTTGTGAACGAGTCTGTTATGACGAACGTGGTCTGTTATGAATGTGGTCTGTTAAGTCATGGTCTGTTATGAACATGGTCTGTTACGAACATGGTCTGTTATGAAAGGGAACCACAACCAGAAGTTATGAAAAACCTTGGCATGCATCCCCAATAAAGCTGGACACCTCTTGCCTAATCATACTTTCACTATATCCCAGAAAAATCATTACTATCCAGTACAGTAGAAACCAAGTAGTGCAATGAAAGAGCTACTGCACTATAACTGTTTGTTTGTGTTTGCAAACTTGCTACAACAAGAGAAGACACAATAGAACCTTAGGCTACATATACACAGTGAGTAGCCTACGTTACAACCAGGCAGTACCACTAATAAACCAGCACTTTACCTAGAACGAACTCCCATTGCTCGTTGCCTACCGATCGTTCAGGTGCAACGGAAAGATCCAGCATCACAACCAGATGTCGATCAAAAGAAGCAAAATGCAGCACAGTATTCTACAAATCAAGTAGTCTACGTATCAACTTGTCAACCACATTGAATTTATGACTATGACAACCTTCCCTGCACAAACAACCACTCCTTTGTTTTCATGATTCGCTTCACTGCATCAGGGTTCAAATGGTGCAGAACACCGAAAGTTACAAATTTCAAGAAATTCTTGAGATCTGACTTCAATCAGTGACTACTAGAAACTGGAATGTGGTTATTCACAGCAGAGGTGGCCATGGATCCGGAGTGCCGGAGCGGACTGCGGCAAGGTTCTGCATTTATCTTTCGGACCCGGATCCGAAAATTTGGGAAAAAACGGGCCCGAACTCGGAGTCACTTTTCAATTTCAGCAGTAGTAGTAGTCTGCGTAGTCATTAAGTAAAAACATGGGCAAATTTCGGTTGGAGCGTTGGTAGCAGGAGTCTGAACAGGAGTCGGATCCTCAAATCTGAAAAATTAGCGGATCCGGTTTCAAAAATTTTGGAACAAAAGCGGAGTCGGAGTCTGAAAAAGTGACTCCAGCCACCTCTGGTTCACAGTAGGCCTACATGAATATGTACGCAGAGGACGTTTCATGGTCACCGGAGCAGCGACAGAGCAGGGGAAAGTAAATGAGTTGAAGGCAAGGAAAACGTAAAAAATATGAGTAATTATGTTTGTTTCTGTGTTAACAGCATTGTTGACATCAAAAATAATAACAGCAATTATAGAAAACCCTTCTGCATTTTATGGATGCACAAAAAACTCCAATAAATTTGTTTCGACTTGATCTCGATAGGTACCTCAGTCCGAGGCTTACCATATTTTTGTGACTTCAAAGTGGGACGCCTCCAAAGACCAAGACCCCTTAGCTGTGATTTTTTAACTTTACATTTTTCGATATTATTACATAGGCCTACATTTAAAGCCATCCCAGCTGTCTTCATTGACCGTATTGTCATCGAGAGTTCATGCGCATATTCTCTGTCTAAATATCGG
>JGI24159J19872_10011149_pt1 | contig 11789 bp, 4 predicted proteins | sample Ectturendosymbi4_FD_19872 | JGI IMG/M metagenome (IMG submission 19872) | reverse complement strand
CTCGGATTGTAGCCTAGTTTCCAGTAAAAACTTCAGCGAAATACTACCACCTAACGGTTGGCGCCCATGGCCAGGCAAAGTGGGCCAAGGTGGCCTACAAGTCCTCCACTTAAGACGTCACTGACAAAAAACCGCACCCCCCAAGCAAAAAATTTTTTTTCGAGTGCAGACTACAAGACTTGCCGCGTCTTTTGACGCTTCAACCAGGTCCGTAATCTGTACAGGAGCGGAGATATTCCCGCGCAAAGCCACGTGCGTTTAGGCGTTTGTTTTGCAAAAATCCTCAAAAGCAGCCGGACGCCTAAGTGATCACAAATAAACATCTAGAACAGTGGTTCACAACCTTTACAAACACGGCGAACCCTGACGTAATTTTCCAAGCTTTTATCGAACCCCATTTTTGCACAGTATAACAGAAAGTAAAAATGGGTTACTGAAATGAAATCAATCAACATTTTATATTTAATTATACAGTAGTCCCGTGCTTTTAGTCATGTTTCAGATGACCTTCGCCGAACCCCTGAAACCGCTTCGTCGAACCCTAGGGGTTCGATCGAACCCAGGTTAAGAACCACTGATCTAGAATAATTGCTGTTGTTGTTAAAGAGTGTCCATTGCCTAATTGCGTAATAAAAAGACTTTGAAACTGGATAGATTCTTAGGCAAAGTTTGAGCTTCAAAGCATACAAAAAATGTATCACCGCCATATTCACGCATTTAGTTTTAAAATTGTACAAATATCTACGATGTTCATTTAAGGCTACTACTGATGCTGCAGACAAGCGTAAGATATACAGTATTTGTAACACGCCCGAGTTATCACAGAGGAATTTTTTCGATGGTCTTGAAATAAAGTTTACCTCAATATTAGGTGGGATACAGCAAGCTGGTGCGCCAGAAACAGCTGCGAAAAGCGTTACTCCGTGTTTTGCTTTCGGCTAGTGATTACAAGCGCGTTGATACAAGCTTTTGTATTTCATCACCAACTTCCATACGGAGCTTAAACCTCAGATAAAGTCGGCAATGGCATGAATTTTCCCGCACTTTGCTCTATACAAAACGGTTGGTTGATCATGGGCAATATGTAAATCACACTGTTTTGAGCATGTTCGACTAAACGTTGAAGTAGCATAGGTTCTTTCGTTGATTTGCACTGACGTATTTCTTTGGCTTACACATAAAAAGCTTGATTAACTTCAAAATTGTTGGTATTGCTTTCGGAATTGGGGCGGGTTCATTGTCCCTCTGGCTAAGCACCTGACAACAGCTACTGTAGGGCAGGAAGGTGCGCTCGGAGAAAAGCACACTGGCAAAGCACATTTCAGAAAATCACCATGTTATTGATTAGCTGGAGCTTTGTGTTTTAGCAGATGCACCCGATGCTGAATAAAGACTTTTAATGGGTGTTTTTCATCAACCGTAAACATGACATTGTGAGCAATAAACATTCAGACTGTTTTCTAATATCTGCAAAAACTGTATTCGGCTGGCTTTAATTTTTTTTGTCACATGAATTGAAAAACTGTGCTCCGTTTTATTGGAAGGTTTGCTGTTTTTGTCCTGAAGTCATTGTCTTGCAAAATTTCTGTAAGGGTTCTTTTTATTTTGTGTATACAGATATATTTTTCACCTTACCTGTAATTGATATCGAACCACCATGCCGTCTGGCACCATTGTATCCATGTTTTATCTAACTTATCTCGCGGCAAGCGCAGATTCTGACATCACGGTCGACATGTTACTGTTTGTACGTCCATTGAATTCCTACCGTTAAAGGCGTTGGCGTGAATTCACTTTTCAACACACCGCAGTTGCGTCGAACATAAAATACTGAATTTGCCGAGCGGTTGTGGTTTCGCAATGTCTTCGAGCTTGCATAAAGTGAGCAATTTGAGAAACAGTTGTTTATACAGTATAACAAAAAATCTGTTATGGTGCCGGCATTTAACCATGTAATAACCATAAACGATCTAATAGAGTTGCATCCATGGTGCAGTGGGGTGGGAATGCGGGGGGCAAACGTTCCCACACCTTTTTCATTTTTCATGTGTAGTGAGATGAAAGCGAGTACTTGATTGAATACTGCGTTGAAATGAGTTTGAAGCTGTTTTAAAATGGCTAGATTTTTGGGTGCATTCCCACACCTTTTTTGTTAGCACTGCATCCTTGGTTGTACCATTGCGCCGCACCTGTCAGCGTCACTGCCTGAGAGATGTTAACCTCCTGTTAGTGCCTACACCTAATCTATTATAATTTTTGCCGCTTTCTGTAGCACATTTTATCTGATGCAAATATAAACCAAACTTTACTAAGCCTACTTGTCTTTGTTCTAGATCTATGAACCCGAAGGAAACGAAGTAAGTAAGATACTAAAATAAGGCGTATTTTAAGCCGGTTGAAGCTATTAACATATGCGTCGAAAGGTAACCATTTTACCGCTGGTTAGAACTCTTTCCTCAAAGTTGATAGGACATCGCTTCATTTCCAAGATGGAGTTGCGTTTATTGATCGACGTGCATTCTAGACGTACTTGATTTTTACGAATGGTGTTGGTTTTCCTACAAGAACGCGCGATAATGTTCTGTCAGATTTTTTGCAGGATGTAAGAAGAGAATATTTGCGCTGACAATGTATGGAAATAGGAAATCGTTGAAAAAACGTAAAATTTTCACATAATTATCTTTAATGTACTTATCCTGAAAATGGTTTCAACTTTTCTTTTGAAAATTTGGCAAAGCACTTTTTATTGCTAAAAATAGCGTTTTGTGTGTTTTTCCGTCAGAAAAGAGTAGAACATCCGCAAAGACGCATTTTCAAACAATTTGATACAGTCGGACCTCGTTTATCCGGACTCCTTTGTTTCGTCAAATAATGTTAATCGGAATCGAAAGTATAAAGAGCGAAATTCTTTCCAGAGCAAAAGCCAGCAATGCATACAAAGATGACGATGTGCAGTGCAGTTAATACTCTCCTGAGCAGACGCTCAATGGGGAACAAAAAAAGACTGTAGACTCAGACGAAATGCCAATTTAAGCAAATATGTAGACTGCATGTGGTACATGCTTAAATGAAACACTCATAGTTTTTCTTTTGTTTGTTTGTACATTAGCAGATACGATCGATATACGCATGCTAGTACGCATTCAGAATGAGATTAAACGCGAAAAAGAACTGTACAAGAGACCTAACTGTGTTCTTCAAGTTCTGCCACGGTTACATTCCTAGTGCGTAGAGAATTGACATTCACACTTCCATTGTGATTTAATAAACAAGTAAATAACAGTTGGCGTAATCCGGTTTAGCGTTTTTTTCTATTGGTTTGACATATCCGTTCCTAAACTTCCGTGTCGCAATCTGACTGCGAGGTTTCCGCATTAAAGGGGTGAAATGCATTGAAAGAAATCCGTTCCTTCCAGTTTTGTGCCGAATAACGGGTATTGCGGTTTTTGGACTTCGGATAGACGGTCTGACTGTATATATATGTATATATATGTGTGTGTATGTATATGGTGACATTAACATCCCCCAGACTGTGGTTACACGTATTGAAAAGGTTTTCATTTAAGTTAATGCGCCCTGTTTTCACTTGATTTGCCTTCAAAAACGTTATCAAAGCACATACATTTAGTTGCAGGAATCTGGGCAGTTTTAATGTGAACAGACATCAGAATTATATACCTGAACTGGTCTTGCTATAAATATATTGGTTGTTTTTGAGCAGTGTATTGTATCAAGGATAGTTATTACGCTGCTCATGATATAAAATCTGCTCATATTTGCATATTTGCAGAAGGAAGATGAATAACAGATCCTCTACGGAAAATTAATGGCCTAAAACGAAGGAAAGTTTACTAAACTTTGCGACTTGTTGCTACCTCTGAACTAAGCACAAGATCTGAAGCTTCGTGCTACAAGGTGCTGCATGGAAATACGAAGGCAACTGCAAAAGTTGTCTTTATTAACACGCCGTAATTGGAGAACATATATTTTCCAGTAGTGAAATCTTTATTTTTACTCGGGGAATGAATAGTTTTAGCCTTCGGCAAAAACACATTTTGCTAAATCAACCATTTTTGGTCATATGTGCTGCAAAGAGAAGCGGGAGTTCATTTCTAAATTGCGACCTTATGAGGATCGTTTGTACAGGTATAATTTGAAAAGTGTATGAAATTTGTTGGGTAACGGAGAAGCCTTTGTTGAATTCTATTCAAAAACTCGTTGGGAATCTTTGAGTTGGTGCATGCTAGAGAAGTGTGGTGAACATGTTTCTCGAGAAAGTTCACCGAATGGCAGCATTTCGAATCAGGCTCAAAAAGTATGCATCAAGAATGGATAAACTGAATGGTTAACATGGGTTGTTCCGTGGTTGAGTTGATTTTAGTGGCGTGCAAATATCAAATAGCTTCATGCAGATTTAAGGGGCACCGTTCGTGAAAAATTATTTCGGACGCTTTTAGCACAAAGACTGCTAAATCAGACAGATTTAATCAAATCGCAACAGATTTAGTTAAATCGGAACAGATATACTTGAATCGGAACGTTTCTATGGATATAAATCGTGGTGAAGCGTGTGGGCCCTGACGACCAGTTGTTTACTTTGCCATCAAGCCTGACAACTATTGTGATGTTTTAAAAACCCTGGCATTTTGAAAGCAAGGTGTTTTAAAGTCTGCAGTACTTTTTTGTTATCGTATTGGTTTGTGCAGACTTGTAGACGATGCATGCCAGTAAAGTTGCGGTGATGGTCTTGGTGCAAATTTTTACGCTAAGTTTCAGATTTGTCGATGTTGTTGCCAAACAAGGTTAGGGCGACTGGTTTAAAGTGTCCTCCATTGGCGGTTGCTGGTCCTATTTATATTGCTTGTGCCCCACGAGGACTTTTCCAAAATTCGAGGTGTGGGCCTATGGGAGAAATTCACATAGGTAAAAGCACAAAATAGAGATAGGCTGCATTCTAAACATGCTTCAGTGTTACCTAGCAAAAGTATTTGCAATACATTGCAACTTGCAATAATTCCGATTTTTGAAAATTCAGTCCAAATGTTGATCGGGATTACTCCTGCAGGCAGGACTGGAAGATTAGAGCACAAACGAAGATTATGACAAAAGAGCATTGTCTTAAAACGTCAGTAGCTGATGCTAGGCTTGCTGGCAGAATAAACAACTGGTCGTCAGATTCGACACGCTTCAGCGCTAAAAATGCATTACCATTCCGATCTAGCTAAATCTGTTCCGATTTAACTAAGTCTGTCTGATTTAGCAGTTTATTTGTGCTAAATGTGTCCGATATAACTTTTTACGAACGGCACCCCATACAAATCAAAGCGCTGGGGCACCGAAAAAAAATTGTAAACCAGGTTGTTTCATTGAGTACCCCTCGACAGTTTCATAATTTTCTACCATGGTTTAGAGTTGATGGCCTAATTGTTGGTGAATTTAGAGTCGTGACTGGGTTCCATTTTTGAAGGAGGTTGTACGTTGTAGTCTGCTGGATGATCAACACTGTTTCAACTAACTGTTTAAGCGCGCTTGTCCGTTGGAATGTGGCACGAAAATTGAGGTCATCGGCCAATGAGTGGAAAACAGACAGTAAATTAAGATGTGACGTTTGTATGCGTTGTTAACTTGTATCGGGATTATATGTATCTCGTCATGCGATTCCATTTGTTTTTATCTCGCCGCGTTATGTAATTTTCAGATTGCTAAGAAATGTTTTAAAGCAGAAAGTAAAAGTTGAATGATGTGCGTTTTGAATTGTTTCATTTGACGATGTATCGCAGCGTAGATATTACGCATACGTCACTTGCTGCATTTGAAATACGCTTAGCGATGCAGCATGGCGTTCAAGTCGCACTAACGCAAGTAGGAACGCATGGTCCAGGTGCAAAGTAATGATCACGTATTTTCCGTGCACACAAACGCGCCATATACAGCCTTCACGTGAAAAAGCAGGCCTTAGGTGTCTGGTGAAAATAGCAGGAGCGCATCAGTAATGTGCTGATCTTGCAGATACATGCCACATTTTGAATTTATCTTGGCTTATTAATGTATCGCGTAACAGTAAGGGAATAGATCAGGCGTGTCTCGCTCGCAATGAAAGAGGAAACAGTCCATACAGACAGGGCCGAATTAAGGTGGGTGGTATTGATGCTGCAGCATTAAGCCCATTCCGGAAACAGGGCCAGATGAAAATAGACGATTTTATAGTGATTGATTTTATATTTGCTTGTGTGACTATAATCATCAAATTTTGTTGATTGCTATGTTGCCGTTTCATGTTTTGGCACCGCACATACAACTAGTGTTTCCAATCCTGGTTTTCCCCCAAACACAGTTTTTTTTTCATTCAACAAACCCGGTTATTTTGAAAAAACTGGGATTGCTGTTGCATTCACATATTAGCAATTCCGATAACACTGAAGTTGTACAGTGGCACGTGTAACCTGTCGAATGAGCAAGTTCGAGCTTTCAACTATTATTATGAGGCGCGAGTGTGCGGATTGTGCTCGCTGACCACTGAGGACGTTCGTTATTTATCCGTTTATAGTTTCGTTGAACTGAGCTGCATAGATGGATCGTGACTTTATTTTGCATATAAAAGTGTCTAAGCGTGTGTTCACTACAACGTGTATGCACGTGCCTCCGTGTTTGATAAATACAATGCCATGGTTACGTCATAGTAACGGCTAGCTTTTTAGTAACTTTAGTCTTTTATCAGCTAGTTCTTCAGTAAGCTGTACTGGCACTGTAGTTACCAGTTAGTTAATTTACAAGCTGTTATGTGTTAGTTCATTTACAAGCTCACAATCTTTGCAGAAGCGATTCATTCATTTCCAGTTTGAAATAACTTTCTTGAAAATAAGTGACTTTTCTTTAGCGACGAATTTGACCAAATCTTTAATCATACAAATCATACAAAAAGGAAGAGATCCGATCACAAATTGTGAAAAACGAAATAGATAGTTTTGGTGCTATAAAAGAGGCTCCATAACTTCTGAAAACTGTACCACGCAATACTTACCATCAGGCCCACATCAGTGGAACCAAGGAGGGCTTTTTCAGCCACACGACTATTTGTCACAAAACTCAAAAACAGACTGATGACAGTATGCTTTGACTTTCGTGCGTCAATAATATAAAAATCAATAAAAAAAGGTGCTAAACTTAATCAATAATTCACTAATAAATTACTCATTGAAGAACATTAGTATTTTCAAAATTATATTTAGTGTTTTTTCGCACAAAATCAAATTTATTTTAAAACCAAAAAAACTAGAGTTTCAAAAATTTTTCCCGATTTGGAAACACTAGTGCACACGATAAGACATTATAGATGAGTTTTAGTAATTTTCACACAAAGGCATATTTGTTATGGTGGCCAACTTGGTCATTCCGGCTTGTGCAAAATCACCTAGAACAAAAAAGTTGTTAAGATTTGTGATGTTATAACTCCTGGTTCTAGAAACGCGTTGTGAGGAAAACTGCAAGGTCAAGTGAACGTGCGTTCACCTGGCAATTGCAGTTGACTATGCTGAGCAATAAAGTATGGGATTGAAATTATGTGAAACATGGGCGTCCGCAGGAATTTTTCCAGTGGCGGGGGGCAACCTCGGCACTTCGCTCATCCTTTTCAGGTTGCTTACGATGTATTGCAAATGGACGTTCGTAAAACGCTTCATAGATTTTCTTCACCACAAACAGGGTTGCGAACTTTCCGACTTCGAGTTCATTACCGTCGCAGTGGGACGCGAACCCAGTGCTCCCAGTGCATGTACGCTACTGCGCGTGCTTTTAGAGAAGCGACGAAACCTAACACGTTACGACAATAGATCTGATGTTTAGAAAAAAAAATGAGCAGGGCCTACGGGAAAGTGGTACAAGAGGTAGATCGTACCTGGGCCGGTAATTATTGGGGCCCGGGAAAGTAAAGGTGCGCATGAGCTTTTCTGCAATCAAGCCAGCTGCCGGTATAACAATTAATCTACTTGTAACTCTTAGCATGNCAGCTGATTCTGATTACGATAAAGACAAGCTATACACNTTTCGACGAGAGCTCAGGAAACTATTGGGGCCCGGCAGNCCCCTAGGCTGATCCACTTGTGAAGTCCCAACTCTTACCGTTACGAGNNAAAATCGAAAAGCGCTAAGCCGAAAATGACGATGTTGACGTTCCTAAAGGTACAATCAACAAATAATTTGTAAATCCTTAGAGTGCCCCAAGAGCATTGCGCTTGTTGCTACTTTCGACGCAAAAGCGTTCAACGACACGGAATTGTGGAAGTCGTGCTTGGCTGGCGGGAATGCGAATATTAATTTCGACAGGCGAACCAACCAAAATCGTCACGGTTAAATTTTTGACGAAACATATGGCCTACATTAAATTTCACATCTTTTTCGTAGTTGTGGTCCACAGTTTCCTAAAGACCAAGCGCACTGCACATATGTGTGGCAGTATGTATACAGTAGGTTGGAGCACGAGGGCGTGAGGACCACGTTACGACTCGCTTACCATGACGTTAAAAATCTCGAACACATGGGCAAAACAAACCCAAGTAAAACGCACCCAGATGGTTGCAACTCCCAAGACCCCGATTCGCGTGTTTGTTGCTTTTTCAGATTGCAAAGAATCGAAAGCAACGAAACCGTCGCGCAAAAGGATTTGAGGTTTAAACTTCCAGTGCATTGTCATTGATGAAATACGCATTAAGAAATAAAAAGCTGCAATCATCGAAGTAAGTAAGGCTGAACAGAGTACAGTAAACAATTAAAAAGGTTTTGTCCTCTCCTGGCCTTCTTCATAACAAAATAATTCAAGAATTCATTGAAAATTGTCTGCCAAATTTTGTCACTTGTCATGCACCGAGTACTTAGAGTGAACAACCTATCCTGGAATATTGTGACCCTTTAATTCATTTTTAATTCTTTTGAATCTTGAAAAACACCTTTCTCCTGAGCAGTTAGTGACGATCAAGCTAAAAAATAATGGTCCACGTCAGGGCCGCAAACAGCCGACAGGTGCTTATCAAACACGAACNACTACANGTTTTGTCGCCAGATTCACACGCAACAATCGGCACGATTCACCAAACGCAGGACGCAGCCAACGTGCTTAGAGTATGACGACACTATATATGCTGACTAGGCGTGCAACAGGAAGAACACATTACAGGCGCTTGTGACATCATAGAAGAATGGTATGGCATCTTATGCATGACACAAAGGAAAAGAAGAGGGTACAGTGCTCTCAGTTTTCGGGATTTTGTCCCATGATTGGAATTTTTGACCCTTTTTAGGGATTTTGTAAAATTTGAAAATGTGTAAAATGAATCATTTCAGTTTATTTTGCAAATCAGTTTGATTCTATTTTCAGCACTTATCATGGCGCTCCGATTTTATGCGGCACCACCAAAGATTTAGGGATTTTTTCTGCAAAACAAATTTTTTTTGGTACGGTTCTATGGGATTTTTGGAGTTGCATTTGCAAGAGCCCTGGTAGGGTATAAAGCATGTTACGATGGTAGTCTAGATATCTCAGTCAGAAAGGCTAACTTCGTGGTGGAAGTTGTCATTTGAGTGTTGTGAGAATACACTGTGCTTCGTACCTGAGATTAGGGATATCATACGTTCAGGCCAAATGCAACGGCAATACAAAAGTGGAGCGGCTAAAAGGAAACTCATAGTAGAGCAAGAAAAATGAGATGATCAAAATGAGAAAAAGATGCCATTTGCTGACATGGATTTGAGACAAGCTTGATCACTAACATAAAACGTAAGAAGCTATCATTGGATGAAGATAAAAAAGAGTGCGGTAAAACTAGCGAAGCCAAAATAACGTTAATGTCTAGTTACCAAATCAGTGTAGCTGTAATTGAAAGCGATGCCAATGTTGATGTTTCATAACCACCAGCCATTCTCTAATTTTGTGTTGTGCGTCGACGAAAAACAGCAAGATGAGTCGCACGAAACATTTATGCATCACCTAATTCAGGAAAGAAACGTGATACCACTTTTTATAAAATTGATATTATTCTGCGTATATATCTTTGTTTAATGTGCTCAAACTGCAGTAATGGAAGGTCATTTTCGAAACTGAAATGTATAAAGAATGAACTAAGGTCATCAGTGTCACAGCAACATTTGAATCATTTGTCGTTGATGAGTACTGAGAGCGAACTACCACGGAAACATAGAACAAACGTTTTCATTTTCGCATTGGGTATCTAGCCTTATCATTTGATGCTGCAGAGTGTGTTGTTTCGCGTGATGAACACGAGTATTGTGGGGGCACGATGCGACATTGTTTTTTATTAAAAAGATAAGGGCCCTCGAAATATTGTGCCTCCCTCAGGGCCCCTAAAAGCCTTATCTGGTACTGGGCATCATGCTAGTAATAGTAGTTGCATAACATTGTTACGGTTATGCCACAATCACAAAATGTCCACAAGCTACCACCCAAACGGATTTTTCAGCATTAGTAGTAACTAATCCGTTGGCAGATGGTTTATTTTAAAAAAATTTGCATTGTAGTAAGAATATTTTGACGAAACTAGTTAGCTATCAGCAGCCTACTTATCTCTGTGTCAAGATGGAATTCGTAGTTGGAACCATTTCCCTATTCCCTTTCATGTGAATTGTGTTCATATTCGTGGAGCTGTTTTCGTTCATGTGGGGTCGGCACAATTGTGTGCGGAAATTGGGGTTTCGTTTTACATGTGCAGTCATGGGCGTCGGAAGGATTTTTTCCAGGGAGGCACACGGGGATTTTTCCAAAATTTTTCCAGGGGTGGCCAAAAGTGGTGAAATTTGTTTTTTCCCACTCGAAACTAAGAAAACAACGTTTTTTGCTGAAATTTTCCAAATCCAGGAGGGGCTTTCCCCCCACTTCCGACGCCAATGCNTGCAGTGCTGTGGAAATTGCATGGTTAGCACATAATATTCGATACAGNAGTAACACGTGTGTGATTGCATCTACAGTGGCGTTTAGGTGTCTCTAGTGAATGGTAACGCTAGTTCATATTTAACGAAAATCACAAGCCTATGTTCGGTTTGATAGGGCCAATCATAGCAGCTTTCTTCAAAACAACGAAAAATCACTATGCAAGATAGACATTTATGTAGGCCCCCTACTTTTTTCTTCGGCCCCACAGTTTCCCACACTTTTTAAATCGATGTGCTAGAGACAGTGTGGATACTTTGCGACGAATCTCAGGAGTGTTGATGACCGTGAGGATAGAAATGTTGTCCCCAGGTGTGGGACGCAGGCATCCAGTCATAGTTCGCAAGGCGTCGTTGATGGCAAGACCAAGGAGGCGGATGTGAGCACTATGACACCAGGCAGGAGCGCAGTAATGTGCTGTTGAATGGACCTGGGCTAAGGTGGTTGTTCGCAGCGTTGTTGCCCCAGCCATAGCCAGCAATCCACCTCAAGAGTGAGGGGTTTGATGTCAGCTTTTGCGAAGTGGCTTGAAGTGTCGGCGATACGTGACTTTCACTACTTTTTCCGAGGTATTTGGACTCGGAGCACAAGGGCAGGGTTTCCTCGTTAAAGTTGACGTTCAGCACAAGCATAGTTTGCCTGTTGTTGAAATGTCAATACCTTTATGTAGTGCTGAGCCTTAGCTTCAAGATCTAAATATCATTGTGTGTCTGAAAAAAGTGGCGTACGCAGAAAATTTTTATGGGGGAGGGTTTTCATTCAGTGGCATATGTTGGTCATTTGTATTTGGTGTGCGCTGTTTGTGACGTCACAATTTGACGTCATAGTCATGTTTCCAAACCAACGTTTTGGC
>JGI24159J19872_10011147_pt1 | contig 11789 bp, 8 predicted proteins | sample Ectturendosymbi4_FD_19872 | JGI IMG/M metagenome (IMG submission 19872) | reverse complement strand
CCCCCCTAACGTTACAAGCTGGAACCGCCCCTTGTGTTTTGGCTCCCCTATTTTTGACTTTCCCCTCAAAAACCCAAGTATGGCCCGGGCCTGGGTCCAACAAAGCGGAACACTAGCAAATCACAGAAGGCGTAATGCTTGTTGTGTCACAGATGCTGCCTCAGACACTAGACTGTGATTATATGTACATTACAGAAAATTTCCATTTTACAGCTTCTTTCGAATAATTTCAAAATATTTTTAAAATTTACTTTGTGTTGCTTTGCCTGATTATGAATTGAAAATGGCAGTTTAACATTGTACTTAATTCCCTGGAAGATTTTTTGGCAAGCTTAATAGCAGCATTGTCACAGAAAGTTCGCAAAGTTGAAAAAATTATGTGATACAGAAAAATTATATGAAATAAAAAACGTTTCACAAACTCAGGGATGCAACTCGTAGAATATTTTGATGAAAAGCTTAGTATGTTGTCAGCAAAGGTGCCACTTGTGTATTATAGCAAGTATGTTGTGTTGGACTATAAGGCGCACAGCGGTTAATAATAGAAGGAAAATGTGCAAAAAAACAATTTATTGAAAACCCTCAAAGGAGTTATAATCAAAGGAAACATAATTTTACTGCAAACTTCAGGGGAGTTTTAGGACGACGTTTTTAACCCCTATTTCGGCTAAGTTTCTGCGCAACAGGCTGGCTAAGAAAAGTTAATGCTAAGCCGTAGCAAGCAGTGCTTAAAAAAGACTGAGACCTTAGTTCAAGATTTCGGTTTTTATTCATTTCTCCCGGAGACTTCACCTAACGATCCAAGCCAATTTTTACTTAGAGCTTCTATGCCTGATGGCGTGTAAAGTTCACAAGGGGGCGCGAGAGATGACACGCTGTCCATAAGTCAAACATGCTTTCACAACCACTCTGGACGGTGAATTGCTGTCAATTGTCGAACATGCGATAACCATGCATGAATGCTTTGATTCGCTATACGTTTACTTTTCACCTGAATTAGAGGCCTTTAGGCTGACACATCTGCGGCGGATCCAGCTGGGAAGTCGGGGGCAACGGCACCGCCCAAACGTTTGTGGAGCCCCTTTGATTGGTGCCTCTTTGATATAAATTCGCTCAGAAATCGAGACTAAATGACACTCTAGATCTTGGCATTGGTTTTCTGGACAATTCTAGGATAGCCTGAACGTAGTATATATACGAGTGGATGACGCGTTTGATCATTTTAAGTAAGTAATTCTGAGGTGAGTCGGTCGTAGAGGACATGAGTTATGTGCACTGCCTTTCATATCGGAGTGAACTGTTGTTCTTGTGAAAATGTTTTGTTAATTTAGAGAAACGTAAAGGTCTGCTCTGCGTAAATGCGCGTGGAGATTCTGTTTGTGAAAGTTTTTCTGTATTCTGATTATCATTATAACACTGATCATGTCGAAGAAAAGGAGATGGAGTGATGATTACGTTCGTGTTGGTTTCACTTGCATTGGAAAAACTGAGGATTTGCAAAAGACGCAGTGCATGCTCTGTGACACTGTTTTCTCCAACGCAAATTTGAAGCCATCTAAGTTGCAAGAACACTCCGACAACCGATATGGTGTGGCCAATGTTGTGAGCCATGATGAAAAAAATTTGCGAGCAAAAAGAGTCCGTTTTCATTCTCGAGCATCTCTTGCAAGTTTAAGTTTTGTATCTGTTGAAAAACCACTGCTGATGACGACATACCAAGTGACATTTAAAGTAGAAAAGTCTAAGAAACATACTATTGGAGAAGAGATTATTAATCCAGGTGTATTAGAAGTGGCTACAACTATTCTCGAAAATGAAGCAAGAAAGAAGCTTGAATGCTTAGTGTGGCAAATAATATTATTCAGAAGGGAATTGCTGGTTTGAATTGAGATATTGTACAAGTTACCTCATAGGTGTAGACGCAGGCACATTTTTGGGATTGCGAAGGATTTTTTCCCGAATTTTCCCAAACTTGCCCGAAACATTTTTGTGCGACTTTTCCTACAAATTATCTCCCACAAAGATCCCTTGTTCGGTATGACTTCCAAAAACGGTCTTCATGTGTTTTTCTGCAAACGTTGGGTGCCATTTTTGAAATCAAACAACGTTGCGCGCCATTNTTGAAATCAAGCAACGTTGCGCGCCATTTTTGCCCAGAGTTTCAGGGATTTTGCTCAGATTTTGGAGATTTTGCCCAGATTATCAGGGANTTTGCCCAGATTTTCCACAAATCACAATTTTTGTTGGTGCGCTTGCACTCCCGTCTCCTACACCACTGAGTTATCTCACATATAAAGGCTTGTCCCTTGAAAATCTCCCTCCGGTTATAGGAGACTACCGATGTTTCGAATTGCAGTCAACTTATTGCACTAGTGAGGTATATCCAGGGGTGTAGTGGAGTGGGAACGGCGTTCCCACACCTTTCAGCCATTACAACATGGCTGCCATCTCACAGATGTGCTAGCGATTCGCACTGATAGTCAAAAGTCTACAGTGAAACAGGAAGGTCCAGTCTGGAAATCATTGCAGGCGAATGTTCACTTTACTCGAACTATTTGGTGCACTCTTCCTTTTTGTTTGGTGTGGTAACGGCATTCCCACACCTTTTTTAGTAGCACTACTCCCCTGGGTACATCCATAAATTGTAGGGGGTGCGACGTCAGAACAAATTTTTTACGGGTGCAGTAGTGAAAAACATTGGGACCCCTGCTATAGTTCACCAGAGAAACCTTGCCAGTTTGCTTTGGTGAAGTTGAGGCGGTGGAATGGGACGATTTTCGGGGCGACTACTGCATTGATCAGGTCTCCAATGGGGCGATGTTGTGTCCTGGGGATTGGGTCTAAAAAAACAGCTTATTACAGAATGTGACGATATCAGGGCTCATAAATATTATGTCTGCGTTGTAGTCTTTTTTCCATCGCCCACTGTTGAATGACTTTGATAATTTAGAGCCGTGAATTAGGTTCAGGTTATGAGCTTCAGCCCACTGTTCCACAGCTTCTCCGTCGTTGTTGATATTGTCGTAGCCTCAGATGGTACAGTACTAGTGTTACTGAAGTCACCGATTAAAACTTTTTGTTCATAGGTAGGTATAGGTGGTATACAGAATGGTTCATCAGGGGGTTTGTGGACGGACATAATGCTTAGTCCTTTTAGGGTGGCACGCAAGATCTCGATGCTGCTGAGGCTGCTTCGAGATGTCGACTTAACAATGGTTCACACTTTCGCAAATATGGNACTCGCATATTTTTCATGGGGGCATTTNATTGTCAACGTCATGNCTGAAATACGTGGTCGGTTGTGGTTGTGACCATAGTGTGTTACCTGAATACACAGGANGTCACAGTCTTGGTCTTTGCAAATATTGGTAAGGCGTTCCTCCTTACCGACTGATCTTCCTTCAATGTTTACAGATTGTCAACAATTTCCCGCCTGGATAGAGGCCTCCTTGATTACATGCTGAGTGCTACAGTCAGAAGTGCAAGCACGAACAGATTTTTTCAGAATGACAATTGGACTCTACAGTATAAACTTTGTGTGGACTTTGAAAACAGTGCACTACAGGTGCAGACGTGGATTGCGTCTCTAGTGGTAGCAGAATTAGCGAGTTCTGGGTCACGACGTGGACGCTTTGTACTTTTGCAATTATGTGCTTGAAAATAACCTGCATTTAATTGTAAACTGGTCCAGTAGCGTAGCCAGCCCAAAAATTTTGGGGCGCCGAAATGTTTGATATCAGGCGAATATCACTATTTTTTGGGATACCACCTGTCAAACCACTAAATAGCTATATGTTCTAAAATTGGGGGTGTATGGCCCCGTTGTCCTCCTCTTGGCTACGCCTATGAACTGGTCATATGATCGGGCATTAACCTTAACCTAATGATAACTGTTTGACCTTGTATATNAAATTTAAATAATTCGCTTTTAGAAATTTTCATTTCATGTTGTAAACCAGCCATGTCCAACCCGCGGCCCGTGGGCTGCATGCGGCCCAGTCGAAGGTTTTGTGCGACCCAGTTCAGGTTTTCGCTGCAATGAAATACCTATTTACTGACAACCTATCTCTATTTTGATAATCTTGAATTTGACATTTTTGATGCAGGTGGCCCAGAACCGTCGCCAGAAAGTCGTCACTAGGGGGGCTTTACGTTTGTGCGGTGGGGCTTTGCGTTCGTACAGGGGGCTTGACATTCAAATTTGACAAAAAATCCACTAATTTATAGTGTTGCATATTTCAATTTGGGGGGGCTTGAAGCTTTGTTTGGGGGGGCTTAGCCCACCAAAGCCCCCTCGTGGCGACGGGACTGAAGTGACCTTCAGTGCCACTGTATCACGTCTGTTACCATTGCAGTTAGGATTCGAACGCTTTCATTACATTAGCTTAAGCTAAATTTAGTTTGCTAAGATCAAGGTAAGTCGTTCAATGTGCGGCCCTCAATATGTAATTCAATGTGCGGCCCTGGTTTATGACATAATTTTTGGCTCAGTAAGACATTTGGGTTGGACATAGCTATTGTAAACTCAACTGAACAGGCATATGGAAGACCATGTCATTTTACTGGATGCTCACAAAAGTTGTGCTCGTTACGAAACCCCATTAAAATCTGATGGACCATCATTTTTTATCAAATTCATTCGGGTCTTACGAGGTAGTGCGTTTTTTGTCACAACACGGTCAACAACGAAAGCAGAAACGTCCTTCATATTTTTTTAACTAGAAAATTTTGCTTAGCTTTTAACTTAAACACCGAAAGTCCCCCACTGCTTCCGTTTGTCTCACTGCAATACATTCTGCAGCATCTACCGGAAACAATGAGTTACCTTGGCGACGGTGGCTGATATAAAAACCGTACAAACTGACCGAAAAAAAAACTATTCTATGCGTTTATTTGAAGACTTTAGTTAGCCTTAAAAACAGGTTTTGGTGTTCCACAACTAAGCTGAGCAACTAGACATTTTGACAACACGCTTATATTAACAATCTAGCTTGATGAAATTTAAACGCACTTATCCTCTCTAACTCCGTCTAACTCTGTTTAACGGTAAACAAGACAGCGGGTAAGACGTACTCAACACGTTACGATTCTCACTTTCTAAGAAGATTACAACAGCTTTCAAATAAACTGTGTCATGACTCGCGCGTCACCGAACGGCTCACGCTCCGAGAATCGGCGATTACACGAAAGATCAGACATTACAACGTTTGTTTTGGTGACCTGATTCTGTTAAGATCTGAATTCGCAGCAATATCACTGCTTAATCTTTCGCGTGAATGTGTGTCAAAAGCAGGGCGTTGACCACCTTGTTCTTGGAACGTTTTAAAGACGGATGCGGCAGACCAGCACGATGAACAGTTTATTATCATATATTGGGTAGACGGATATCACGCGCTAACTGCTATTCTGGAAGTCAGTGATGCTGCAAAGCATTCAGATCGGATGACATGGAGCAAAGTTCATTTTCTCGTGACCAACATGTTTTCGACCTGCGCTCAGAAGCATCAAGACCAGGTTCATCGCTATGGAGATAAAGTTCTTAAATAGAAGTTCAAGCCAGCCATCATACTCAGAAAAAATGAGAAGTTAATTACTGCTATAAAGTTAAAAGATTTGAACCCCTGATTTCATTCTCGACCCCCTCCCCGCCCAGCTAGAATCCACCAGAAGATTTAATTTGTTGTAGGCTTGTGCAGATGGATCAAGAGTAGAGTTATTAGAAAAATCTCAAAAGACATGTGTCTGATGTTGCTGTCCCCCACACCGTACTCCACATTCAATCCACCCAGTGTGCAACTCTACTTTCAGTAGAATTGAGTAATTCCTGCGCAGCAGGCACAGATGAAGTTCTCGATTTTAGCTGCCGTTAGCACGTGTCCAGGCTACAAAACACGGCATGCAAGAGGCAGTGTGGCTCTCGCGGCAGAACTCAGCAGGTTGGAAAATTGCCAGGACCAGCAAATTGTTCGATGGTGTGTGGTGGAAGCAACGAACCAAATTTCGTAATGCGGCGTTATGCAGGGATAGTCAGGCAGGTGCCGGGTGTGTGCACTGCGACACCGAGCGGGGGCGCAGTACTCTTCTGTTGAGTGGACTCGGGCTAATGTTGTTGTGCGTAGCGTTCCTGTCCCAACACGCTAGCTAGTACCAACAAGCAACGAGTGCAACGCGGGATGTCAATTTTTTTGAAGTGATTCGAGGTGCCGGTGGTACATCAGAAATATGTGCAAAGTTGTTCTAAGGTATTTAGGTTAGAGCAAATTGGCAGGGGTTAATCATCGAGGTGTACTGCAAGCTCATATTTGGTTGTGCTGAGCTTTAGCTTCCAGGTATGGAGATATGCTACTAGAATCCCATGTCTTTGCGACAGAGCCACCTCCACTGACTGCCAGTTTCCATCAGCACGCATAATTGCCAGGTCATCAGCGTACGCACTACGCATACTTTTTGGAAACAGGGGTTGGCAAGGTGGAGATATAGATGTTGAAAAGGAGGGGTTCCTGGACTGATTCCTGTTGGACGGCATTTTGTCAGTGCCGTAACCTGCTTTTCTCAGAACTGCCGGTATTTGGTGAAAACGAGCGGCTGTTAACAAGTTCAATGATCATACGGACCATGTGCCTGTCAGATAACAGTCTCAGTAGCTTGTAGCTGTGTCCACAGCGCCGTACTAAATCATATGCTGCTGTGAGATCAACAAACACAGCTCCACCCTTCTTTTTATCCGCAAAGCTGATCTCGACGTCTTGCGTTAGGAATGTGAGTTGATCTGCAGTTGATCTCCCATGCCGAAGTCCTGCATGCTCCATTGACTAACGGTTAGTTGGATCGCATGCAATGCCATAAATTTAGACAACCGGCGACAGGCCGAGACCTGGTTGATGCATCTTGTCTAATCAGTAGGCACAAACTAAAGTAGATTACAAACGGCAGCAAACGAACAAACCAAAGAAACCAATCACGAAGTGGCAAAAGGCAAACAATATACCAGTAGGATGCACCAGAAAGCGGACCAGTTGGGATTCTCATACAAGGAATTGAAAGCGTCCACTGTGCTTGCGAAATCGAAACAGTGCTATAAATATAATTACTGTTGGTTTGAAAACGGTAACTTTGGATGTCCAAGCAGAAGAAAATGGATTAAAGTCATCTTAGTGAGAGCAGAGTATTGTGGCTGTTTACAAATTTGTTCGTTGAGCAAGGTATTTTTTACTGTTAGAAGTTGCGACGGTGCACATGCAAATTGCATTGCAGGAGAAGGTGTTCGATCGTTTCCGTGGACACACAGCTACACTGACAAAAGGACTTCGTATTTAAAGGCTGTGACCATTGCGAAACATATAGCGTAATGAGGTGGCGGATGGATTTGACCCGTGTAAGTGTCAAGTATTGCGTTTCTTACCATGGTAAAAGTGGGAGGTGCGGTTTTTAAATGCTGCAAAGTTAGAAGATAATTTGATGTATTGTGGTAAGACATGGGGTAATCGTAGTCGATTACAGTTTTTTGAGTAATCGTAATCGATTGAATTGACCAAAAATGAAATGTAATCGCAATCGTAATCGATTACATTGCCAATTTAATCGTAATCGTCGATTGCGTTCGCGATTAGGCTTGGATATCTTCACCCTACATCACTGTGCGCTGAACAGTTTCCTCCTTTATCATCGTTTTTTTTAATTAATTTTGATGACGGCCAAAATTTATCATCGTTTGTTATGGTTATGTTTCAGGGGAGGCTATTTCCCCATCTGTGTGCGTTAAATCCAGATAGTTCCGCGGCAAGCACAGCGTTTGTAGCGAATTCTCGCTTTGTTGCAGCTACCCTTCCTGTTGTCCGCTAGATGTAACGTAGCGAGTCTTGTGAGATGTGGCAATAAAAGAAGAGCTTTAGTTAAAAACGGGTTGACACTTCGGCAACAGATTAGCGGGACATTACTAGGAGAGGTGTTGCTTTTATTTATATATATTCAGAGTGAACTTATTAATGCAAGTGCTGGAATAGGCTATGTAGCCTAAATAATTAGTACAGTAATTTATATGCAGTAAACTGATTTTTTCACAGGAATAAAGTAGTTAATCCAAGTCGAAAGTACTCTTCCACAACACAGATAACTAGCCTGTCAGCCGTGATCCACCAGATACTGCTAAAAAAAGCTAACCGAAACCTGTGAGGTTTTATTGATCATTGACGTTTGGTCCAATAGACAGATGCGTAGCTATATCGACGTCACTGTTCATTTCATTTCAAAAAGCTGCACGCAGTGCTATGCTAGATTGCAGACGATCGTAACCCGCAGTGAGAAGAAATAGTCAGCGATTTTGAAACTATTAACAAACGAATTTTCAACCTTGCTGGACGAATGTTCAAGCCTGATAGATGTCGTTCGCCTGTTAAAGATTTGAAACCTTGATGTTTATCAACTGCAACGAAGATTTTAAACATTGGTCACTTTTGTTTAATTAATTTTTGGTGTTTGTTGCAGTTGAGTAACTAAAGAGAGGGATGAGGGGCGATATGACTTCCTGGCCAGCTAAATGTAAAAAAAAGGCCTCCACTTAGCTTATATTTCGGTTTTAGCATTCTTTTGGTTTTCAGTAGGTTGTGGTCTTTTTGCGTTTTTCGGAGATTTTCCGTTGATTTAGGGTTTTAGCATAGCCATCCACAATCCGGATTTACCATTATTTCTCAAATTGTGTTTCTGAGTGCTGACGTGTAGGTCACCTACAGAGGCCATTTGGCCTCTTTCAGCTAAGTTTCCCCTTTAGCTCAAACCTCTAGTTGCGCCACTGGTTTGTTGACTGGAAGAACATGTCATTAAACAAAAGTTGTAATTTTTTTCCGATGCTTAATCCTTACAGATTAGTAATTTCGTTTATTGCATTCATTAATGTCGTACGTTGTTTGAAAATATACTTGCATCAAACCATGCAAATGGGGTTTGTTTTCGTTCTGAAGATGTTTCAAGACAAGTGTAATCGCGATTGTAATCGTGAATACCTTCAATGTATCGTAATGGATTACATTGTGATTTTGTTTATTCGTAATCGTAATCGAGCAGGTGGCAAGTAATCGTAATCGATTACATTTGTGCTGTAATCGCCCCATGTCTGATTGTGGCAGGGAGTTCCAGAGTAAGGGAGCTTTGTAAAAATGGATTATGCGCTAGAGAACGTTTCGAGAGGGCAAGATGAAAAGTATTGGCTTGACGCAATGATTTGGTTGAAATTTCTCCTAGGGTCAGCGGTAAAACTAGTGGAGGACAAGAGAGGTAAGACCAGTTTTTATTTTTATAAAAGAACAATAGCGTATGGAGTTCTCTCCTATTAGATGGTGGAATGAAGTTGAGATCAGAAAGGACAGCGGCATTATGTGATGTACGAAAACAACCTAGTATTAATTTGACAACCTTTGTATGTATGTGCTCTAGGCAGAGCCGTCGCCAGAAAGTTTTCAGTAGGGGGCTTTACGTTTGTTGAGGTAGGCTTGGCATTCTGAAATTTGACAAAAACTACACCGATTTCTAGTGCTTCATAATTCACTTTGTGGGGCTTTGTTTGGGGGAGGGCTATGGCGACGTGACTGGCTCTAGAAGCAAGCTGTCCGAAGTTGAGCAGTTGGCGAAAATCACATTTCCGTAGTCTAAGATTGGGAGAACGCAATAAATATAGAGCGTGTAGAGGATCTTTCATGGAACAAGGTGTGAAAACTGGTTTATGCGGTTGAGTCTTAATGTTATCTTTTGTTTAATCGACAAAATATGATGATGCCATGATAAGGTACGATGAAATGTAAGACCTAAATATTTGTATGAATCAGTTTCATTGAGTGCAATGCTGTTAAACGTAAGAACAAGGTGAGAGATATGAGGTTTGGAAGTAGTTAACACTTTGGTCTTTGCTAGATTAAACTTTACATTCCATACATTTTACCGGTTGGACAAGGTGTGCAAATCGCGAGTAAAACCTGATGGAGATGAAGAGGACAATTAGAAGAGAATAATAAAGCTGTGTCGTCAGCGAACAATGAGATTGAGGATTCAATGCAATCGGCAATGCCGTTGGCATGTGCTAGAAACAATAAGGGACCAAGGACAGAGCCCTGTGGTACCCCGCAATTCGTATAGTAGACGTTTGAATAACTGTTACTGATTCTCATTGTTTGGCTCCAACCACGCAGTTAGGAAGACAAGAGGTTAAGTAAAGATCCATCTATTCCTAACTGTTGCTATTTATAGATTAATTCGAAGTGAATTTCTCGATTAAAGGCTTTGGAAATATCCATAAAGACGATCCCTGAAAACAAGCTCCTATCATAGGCTTTGGGATAACGACTACTAACACACTTCTCCGGTGTTTTGAAAAATTGGTGCAAGCAGGAAAAAAATTAATCGCATAACTAAAGTATAAGAGCAGGGCCGGCTTGGAGAAACTCCGGGAAGATAGAATCCAGACGCTGTGCTTTGACTACTGGAGGTTACCGAGGATAACGTATAGTTTTACTGGAGTGAAAATTACAGATATGTCTTTGCCCTCAGGTTTTGAAATTTTGGAGAAGCCAGGCACTTCCTGCGCCACGAACCTGGTAGACTTTATGTCTCCTTATTTGTGAGCCCTGTTCTTCACTAGTTGCAAAGCGATAGAGTTTGCTGCGATGGGAGCAGTTCCCAACCTTCCAGTGAGTTTGTTAGTGGTACTCCAGGTCGTGACGCTGGAGGCGAGAAGTCAATAGAGGAAACGACTACCGTTCATTGCTCTTGTCACTTTTCATCGAGTTGGGATAGCAGGGAGGAAGCAGACTTAGTTTCTGATGGAGAACTTTTGTCAGATTTAGTTCTTGTGCACAGAGCCGGATTAACGGGTAGGGAGGCCCGGGGCAATTTTTATTGGAGGGCCCCTATGAATACATGACGTCATCGTTTGTAAAAGTTATTTTTTCGCTGATTCGCAAGGTTCCCGTTTGTTTTGTTCCGGTAGTCGAGAATGTAGTTACTCAAATGCACATACAGTTAGCTGCGAGAAGAGAATTTATGATATAAATACTAGAGTGTATTTTCACTAAGCAAAAATACTGCCCAGACTAAAGAGTGACCCAGCAAGAAACAACACTCACCCGAACAATAAGCAGAAACCAGAGATTACAAACAAAAACACCGGAAAAAGAACATGTCAATATGGCCAGCCAGGCTGAGTGTGAAAATGTTTCCAAGCTAGTGTCTTGATTTTCAACTTCATTTTCAGGTGCTCTGGTTAACGCCGTTGATTTAACGTTGTTGCTTGAACATTTCGCTGGAAAAAGCGATTCAGCTGCGGCGTTTTATCTAACACTGCCAGATCCATGCGCTTTGTCTTGTTAGAAGCTTTGTGCTTTTCATAGCTCCTAATAGCATTACAGATTTCGGCATCGCTCAAGCTAAACACTGCAATCTCGTTTCGTTTTCTGCTCTTTCGTTCTATAAATCGACTGATTAAAACCTTTTCTGACGAACCACGCAATAACATGTAGTGTAAATGGCTTGAATAGCTTCATATGTTTATGATGTGACACAACGATAATAGCCATCGGAAGAGAAGTGCGTTTCCACCATTCGTTACCCTTTATGACGAAACAAAGGTGCAATTCGGCTGCGGCTACCTCGAGACTTCAGAAGTTCGGGATCATTGATACCAGTTTTGCCACTTCTGATATTTTAACATGACATCAAATGTGATTTTCTCAGTTAAATTTCTTATGTCTGATGTTTTGGCGACAAATCTGATGTTGATTGGGTTGTTGTTTTTGTTTTCCACA
>JGI24159J19872_10011144_pt1 | contig 11792 bp, 9 predicted proteins | sample Ectturendosymbi4_FD_19872 | JGI IMG/M metagenome (IMG submission 19872) | reverse complement strand
GGAAAGTGCTGACTTGACCGCTCCAATGCACAGGTTAAAGAGTATGTATATCTGTAAGGATCATAGTTATATTTTTAGAAGGTAGTCTTTGAAGATTTCATTATATTGCGAAACGTTTTTCGTTTTAGTTCATTTTCGTGCAGTTATTGCAACTCAGCCACCTCTGCAAAGCTTTTTGATATATATCTCACAGTGACCAATAACCTTGCACAGAAGAATTCAACACTGGTGAATCACTGCGATGTAGCTGACTGAATTACTATTTGCTGAGTTCATCTGCTATATGAGAAAGCAACAAATGTTGGTTGATGGATGCTTGATGCAATGCAAATACTCCCGAAAAATCCGTTTAAACTAAAATAGCTTGCAAAAGTTCTTCTTGCATGGTAGCATTTTTCTTCCTCTGTGATGCAAAGCTGCATTTGATTCTGATGGAGGAACGTAAGCAATGTGAAAATAACGATTGTCACTTATTCAATTCAAGCAACTAGTCTCCGCAAAGGCAACGAGCTGAATCGATCAGCAAATTTTTTCGTATTGAAATAGAATGCTAGATTTGTGATATTTGTAATATCAAATAGAATGCTAGAGAATGCTAGATTGACGATGCGTGGTATTACATAAAAGGGATTTCCTATTAAAAAATTGCTGATCGATTCAACTCCGTCGCCTCTGTGGAGACTAGTTACTTGAATATAGATATGTGGAAGTTTGAATCGTTGCAACGTGAAGAAAAAGAGCCCGCCCGGCTGATTCATCGAAAGCTTAGAAAAAACTTAAGAGTTAAGAGTTTTTCATTGTTATTCAATTTAAATGTAGAAGATTCCAGCTACGATTTAAAGTCAGCGGGGTTCAATCATGATTCTTAAGGAATTGAAGACTTGGGATGAGAGTCTTACCACTGCAAGGCAATGTCTACTGCAAAAAGATTCTTCGAATGAATTAACAGTTGGAAATATGCTTTGAAACTCTCTAGAATGTTTTCAGAGTAACATATCTTTGTTTACTTACTGTAATTTTGTGATAAAATCTAATATCTGCATTTTTACACAAGCAGTTGAAAAACTGCATTTGACAATGCTATTTTCTATAAGTTTCTATACTCAGCCAAAACTTACAGAAAAATGGAGAAAATTGTTGCAAGAAAAAGCTTGATGATCGCATTGCGGCTATGTACAAAATATTCAGCTTCCACCTTATCTTGCTCAGACTATCTGATTTTTTGAAGATCTATATTCATAAACATAACATTGCGGCAATTGCGTCCTGCAACTGCATCGAGGATTTACCGTTAGTAAACAATTGCATTGAATAAAAAATATGCGATTTTTCCGTAAACTTGCAAGCAAACTGCTTCTCAGAGTCAAACAGAATCTTGATTTTGTAAGAGATGTAATGGCCCCACAACCATTTGCAAGTTATCAACCATGTGGATATTGTAAGTCTGCAATGTTTTGCAGGGAAGCTGTCCTTTCTTAAATGGCAGTCTTACTGTACGAACAAATACCTGGCGGAGATTACACTTAGACAAACATTTTGGTATTTGGCTTGTACCATTAATGATTTCCTGAGTTCCCCCACAACAAATTGTGGTGTTTTGCAACCAACGCGCATGCTGAACGCCTGCGAACAAGACACAAATGACTGCAGAGAACACAAGTCAGCCTTCAAGGTTTTCCTGCGAAAACCAAGGTATTCGAAACACATCACTTTTCTGTGAAAATCAGAGGTAAACGAGACAATTCAATTCTTGTTATAGCACACGCCTGCAGTTTTTGCACTCAAGCATGTGCTTCTGCAAGATAACTCGCTTGTTTTCGCAATCTCACATTCATTACTTAAGGAATTCCTCTTGTGCCAAACAGCGCTTACTAAAAGGAGTCAAAGCTTCACGGCATGCTGCGAGTCGAAAGACATCTGGATATTTGTCGTCTCAGTGGTTGCAGTGTAAGTGCACTCCGTAGATAATAAGGGTCGTGCTGACGACTACAGAGATAAGGTACGCACGTCTTCAGCCAAGAAAAGACGCTCCAGCTTTGCAAGTGACGGTGGTCATGTGTTTTACTTTCAAAGCTTGTGTGCAGCTGCTATCTGCAAGACACGCTGCGATGGTCTTCTGATGGTAAACAGTTTAAAGAAATGGATTAACTGGACCATTTTAAAAGTTTTTCAAGTAGATCTCTGTGACTACCTACCGTTGCCTTGCTCTAGTTTATGTTTTTTAATTTTTGACATTTTTCTTTTTTCATTTTTTATGGCGCTTGCGTCGTTTTACGGGGTCAAATTCAAGTTAGTACGTTTTGTAAAAGAATGTGGCTGGCATGAAAGGAACAAAAATCTGATGAACTTTCACAGAACCGCAGTTTTTTATTCCGATTGAAGAGTGAAACATATTAANNGATTGTACGTTATACTAAAAGTGAGTGTCTGAACAATGTTACAGTAAGAGGCANGTGTTATCAGAGTAACGTTACAATGAAAGTACTATAGTATGAAACGCANTATAATGTTTTATGTATTATTGCATTTGATGGAAGGAACAGAATGCAGATTGGTAAAATGTTTTGTTAATAAGAAGGGCATAAAACATTCAAAAAAATTCGGAGCTTTAGTCAAGTAGCAGTACACTTGTAGTTTGCAGACCAGTGGTGTATCTACACCAACGCTAGGATGCGTCAGCCTTAAAGTCTTTGTCCCAGTTTCATCGCGAGTGGGGCGATCAACTTTTGATTAATAACCACTTGCACAAAGCTTTTATCACCTAACAAATGCATTCGTCTCTTCTTGTCCCTACTTGATTTTGTGCGGGTACTGTTCATAACAAATAATTTTTATGGTACAGTGGCAAGATGTACCGGCCAAGTGGCATATTGAGTTTACCAGGAGCCACTAAAGCGGATAGGCCAGGTTCGATTCCCGGTCAGTTCAAACTGAAGTACCCGAAACACGGTATTTGGGACGTCGTGCTTAGCGTAACTTAATGGGTGTGTGCAGGTAAGGTTGACGGTGCTTTGATGCCACTGACTACCACCACTCATTCAATACTGTGGCCCCCGGCGCAGAGCAAGATATGCAGAAGTATGAAATCACAGCGTATCGGCATATGTAATCAAGTACTGTATATAATCAAGTACTGTATCTGTATGCCCAGGATAGTTTCACCGATGCAAATTAAGAAGGTGCTGGTCCATAGGAGAAAGTTTGTGCTAGCAGTTATTGCTCACTAGATATGAGTGGAAAAATAAAATGCACAATATTGCAAGGCAGGTTTTTTTAAGGTTTGACCTTGCTAACCGCAATGATGTATGGTTTTTCAGAGGCCGCAACTATTTTATCTGAATACTGAGATATTTGAAAAGCAAGGTTATGGTGTAGCACATTTTTGATGGTGGTAGTAATGCGAGTTTCTACTGTAGGTCCAATAGTATATCCGGCGTACTAGAATTTATCCATTGTAATTATTCAAGGAACACACACAACACGTGTCAGTTTTGCGATATCAGATTTTATAACACAAAGTGACCTCATTCGACATCACAAATGCTTTTTTTCCACTTTATTTTGCGCGTTTCGTGATTGCGTTTGGTGTCTAACTACTGTTTACTGCCGTTTGATAATACCAACATCTCTTCTCAGCCCTAACATCAGCCTCAGTTCACTGGTTGCAACAAATACAGTAGAGCAAGTCATTTTATTGGCGCAAAAATACACACATTATAAAAGATAGGAGTTACATATATACATCAAAACAATGATAGAGTTCCTGCATAAAAAGTTTAAAGCACTACATTGACTCTCCACAGCTTCATATCACTGCAGCAATGAGCCTTTCGACGAAACTGCACGAAAGCCGCACTTTGCTCATCCACACGTGTTCTACTTAAGAATTCGTAAAGGATGAAGATCAACGTCACTTTTCAACTAGGTTTCTCGATTCAGTCTCATTAACTAGCACTGCGGTGGTGGCGGCTGCAGCATGTCCACAAAACCGATTGTAGCAGATAACCATTTTCCAGGTGCGTTCGAATTACGATCGCTGAGGATTTTTTTCGTGAGTGCATGCTGTCTTGTATCGTTTGCCGACTCCGGACACTATCGGAAATTGATGCTAGACTTGAATCCGCTGACTCTCGAAGGACTCCGAGTTCGCGACATGCGGACTGTCGTTGGCGACAGAGAAGGCGGCGCCGGAGACGGGAATTCACTGCCAGTAGCTTCCGTGGATTTGTCCCGCTCACGCATAAATCGAGAGCAGCGTCCACCTGGTTCCACGCTGGACACACTCGAACGGACGGAAATTCGGGACGTTCTGCCGCTGGAAGAGCCCCCGGCGGTGTTTGGCTGTTGAGCAAATTTCGAACCAGTTCGGCGGAGGGCAACAGAACTTCTACCAGAAAAGCGCTTCGGTCTGTAAAAACAAAAAGATAAATATTACCAGAAACTGATGCGTCGGCAGATGATCACCGCGCCGACCACTTTTGAAAACGTTCTCTTTTCGGATCGCATACATTTTTGACGGAAGAGAATATGGTTTAATGTTTGCATACTTGTAAGCCATTGTCCTTGGGTACCCAGTACCACCAGTGTTCATCTTGAAGGAAAATAGATCTTTTCCACACGCCGAGCGAATGCACTCTGGCATTGGTGGCTCTTGAACTGGCTCAATTTCGAAACAAGGCAACGCTTTGTAAATAAGGGGAAGGTTTTCACTCCATCTGCGGGCACAAAAATCAAATTACGCCGAATGAAGTCTCGATAAATAATACGTAACACCAGATGTCTTCGGCGTTGCCGTTGCATAGAAAACTGTATCAGACTAACAATAGCCACGTTTTTTATCCATGCACCTACCAATTACCTCATAATTATGGATCAAAAAAGCCCAACGCCAAGACGAATAAAAAAAAATTATATCGCTGTTTTGATTTTTGAAATATTTTTGTGGCTTGTTCTTGTGGTTTGAGACTCAAGCTACAAGTTCGTCTTTTGATTTTGATCACATTCCTTGACTCAAGCCACAAGTTCGTGTATAAACCCAATTTGGGGCTGAAGTACACCCTGTGCCTCGTTATAAAAAAAGTGCCGTGGCTGAATCGCCCAAAACTTAGTTCTTCGCTATATTGCATGACATAATGAACACATTGTGGGGCTGGTTCAAGTTACTGTAGTGTCTGACTTTAGAGTCATAGTGCAATTCCATACCAGCCGATTGTTCTCCCACAGGCGTTTGTTTATCGGCCAACGATATTTTCAGTTCTTTCAGTATTTATATGTGGCGCGGTCTACTGTGCATGCTGTCACAGTTAAACCTATGTGTGCGTGTTTAATCACCGCTAAAATCGGTAACGAGCGTTCTTTGGCTACCCGCACGAAAACCGCGTCTTTTCCCTCTGGGTATAGTGTTTCCGATTATAGGGAGCATTAGTTACACTAGCGCTTTAGCGTCTTTAGGCATACCACACGCTGTAGTTTTCGTTATAGCCAATACAGGAATATGGGCTAAAACGTTTTGAAAAGCAAGAAACGTTTTTCCTATTATGAATTAAAAGCGTTGTCCTTAANAGGTATCGAGTGTAAGGAAGCAGTTTGTGGATATGGTGACGATTTGTGGTAAAAGAAAAAATAAAATGATACAATACTACAAAGCAGTTATTCCTCGATTAAGAGACAAGTAACCTAAATCAAAAGGGTGCTTCGCTTGTGCTGTGCAACCTTGCCTAAAAACCTGTTTAAACGGAAGATGTTAGATATTTATCTACCTCTTGATTAATCTGCACAAAAGGATATCCTTTACAAATTATTTTAAACCTTTGCGTTTTTTTCCGGAAACTGAATGTCAGAGAGATCCTCTACCTATACTTGCAGGTGATGCATAGGCGTAGTCAGGTGGGCCTAGGGAGCATACCACCCCAATTTTTAAAACGTATAGTCATTTTGTGCTTTGAGAGGCGGTATCCCCCCAAAATAGTGTTATTCGCCTAATATCAAATTTTTTGGCCCCCCCAATATTTTTTTGGCCACGCCCAAATTTTTGGGCTTGCTACGCTACTGAGGTGATGCCACGATGCCATACAGTGTCGCAGGCTGCTGTGAGATAGACAAACACAGTTCAGGCCTTCTTTAGGCCGAAAAGCTATCTTCGATGTCCTGTGTCAGCAGGGTGACCTGGTCTAAGATCGACCTCCCGTGTCGAAAGTCCGCTGGCTCATGTGGGAGCAGTGTGTCGATGATTGTTTCGACACGCGCGTAGATGAGTCTCTCGAGAATTTTAAAGGTGACACACAGCAGAGATAGAGGGCGGTAGCTGTTTGGGTCCCCCAGTGGCTTTTCTGCCTTGGGACTGCAACTATTAGTCCTCTTCTCCAGATCTTTGGAATTTTGAGTTGACGTATGTAAGAAGCACGGAAATCGCAAAACCATGATTTGAGAGCCGGCCCGGCGTGCAATATGAACTCCGGGAAAACGGAATCCAAACCCGGAGACTTTCCTGGCCTCAGACGCCTGAGGGCGACAGCAAGCTACTCTGGGTTGAAAGGGTCAGAGATACTGTGTCCTCAGGTGTCAGGACCTTCCATAGGTCGAACAGCTGCTTGTTGATGAACCTGATGGACACCTGGGCCGGTCCTGTGTGCCCCATACTTCACGAGTTGCGAGGCGATGGAGTTCGCCGAGACGGAGCACAGGTAACAAGAGCGTCCAGACCTGCCAGTGAGTTCATTGATGGTGCTCCACGCCTTGCGACTAGAGTGCAATAAGTGGATGGAATTGACAGCTTCCTCCCATCGCTCCTGCTTCGCCTGTTCGAGCCAGGAAAGCACGGACGAAGCGGCTCTATTTGAGTCAGTCCCCACTGGGGTTCGGATGAAGGAGCAATAAAGGGTCTCGCACTCTTTGTCCCAACATGGCACATAGTTCTTGCGACGGCCACGTGGGATGCATTGTTTGACCGCAAATGGTAGGCTCTCACAAAATTCCTGGTATGCCTTCTCGATGTTTGTTGTGTCCAGAGGTGACAATCTCTCAACGGATTCACCTGTAAGAAGGCAAAAGCGCTTCCAATCAGCCTTGCGAAAATTCCAACGCTTCACCGGATCGCTGTGGGCAGGAACTTTGAGTCTCGGTGGCGTTGTGAGAGAAGGCCGGTGTTGTGACCGCGGGAACTTTCCTAAAAAACGTCTTACATGCAGTCGACCGCCCTGACCGACACCCACGAAAGCCAGATCCGGATAGGTGTCGACGCTCCGTCGGTGAAAGGAGAAATTGGGTACTTCCTTTAGGCCATACAGCAGTCAAAGATTTTGGCTGTTGCCCAGTAGTCTAGGTTCTCACCGTCAGGGGTTGTTTTGTTGCAACCCCAGTTGACATGTCGGCAGTTGCAGTCGCCAACATACAGACTGGGGTGTGGAAACGTCGGGATGGCCGTTGGTGTGAATCGCGAGAGAGGATGTCTGTTGACGTTAATGATCTTGTATCCTGCGACGTCTACGCACAACCATTCAGTCTCTGATTGCTCTGGAGACTGATCGACCATTGACTATTCCAACCGCTCGTGGACAAACATGGCAAGACCGTGATTCCTGCTCAGGATTGACCCAGCTAATGAGAAGCTGGGAATCACTAGCTTGTCTGCAGATGTGCAGTGGGTCTCCTGAAGGACGATGATAAATGTCTTGTTCTTTTAGGCTAGCTGCTCAATAACGCTGATCTTGTTTGCAGTGAGCCGCTTGGGGTTCAGCTGGAGTATGCTGGGCCGTGAGTCATCTTGGACAGCATCTCTGCTGCCGGACCTTGCGCCAGGTTTTTCTCTACCGAGCCCTTGCTGAACACATCGAGCACGGATAGCAGTGGTTGCTCTCGTAGTGACAGGCTGGGCTGACATTTCGAGCATTGTCGTAATATGGAGGGCCACGTGAAGGCGCCTGTCATCCTCCCCCTTGTCCAACTGATGGAAGAAAACAGCGATTTTCTGTTACACAACCTTCAGGTTTTGAAGTAGCTGCACTGCAAGAAGTCAAAACCCAGGAAAGTGATTTAGCAAATAAAATATACTTGTTTTTACCGCACGTCGAACATATCTCACCTTTCCACCTCAACGACGATAACCGCAAGTCTCAATTTCCCACAATAGTTGTACTGACTTGAACCACACCAAACCAATGTTAAAGATTTTTCTTGGCGTTGTTGAAATCTTTTATTTTCTGATTACAAAATTTCCTTGCTTTTGTTGCCCTCACATTTACATACCCCGCGTTTTTCATGACATTTCTCCCACGAGCTTATTGTGGATACCTTATGGATGGTTGAAGTAAGCTTGCATGTTCAATGAGAATTTTTTAATTGCTGAATCTGCTTCACAATGACTTGGGGAAAGTGAGCAGTTTAGCAATTTCAAACATTTCCCGTTCTATACACGTTTCAAAGCAATGCTTTGCTTTATCACAACACACACTTTTCTTGTGTGCAGTTGTTTGAATAACTTCTTGTGGTTTATTCTTTCGTAGACGATATAAACATGCACTTCGTGTAGCAAACCAGCAAAATCTGTCACAGATGAAATTGCTTACGTGAACGATTATCTTCACTGGCACAAAAAGATTTTTAAGCGTAATTTTAGCACATGCGTTCCCAGTGTAAGATGATCTGAGATTCCTCCAAGGTTTTGTAAAAACAGAAATATTTTCTGCAAGCAGAATAATTTTTTTCATAGCGTTGCTATTACAGGTTCGTTTATAGTCTGAACATTAATAACGCATTGGCCTAATTGGATCTTTTTGTTTTACATTAATAGTCCCCTCTCAGTTTTGGATCCATTCTTTTGGCATACAATTTGTGTGATACGCCTTTGAAAAAATGTTTACCTGAAAATAACAATAATTTAGTGAATCTAAACATCTTACATACTTCAAGGTACGGTCAACGGTTGATTCTTTGTGCCTTTGGATCGGTTTGTAGTTAAGTTTGCCTAAAATGGTGCTCTTCAATCCTTCTTTTTCCAGTCGTTGGAAAGTCTCTTCGACCTAAATATTAAATTCATCATTTAATAACTCTTAGACAAACAAAAATCTAGTCAAAATATAATTTTCACTAGGCTAATAATCTAATGGCAGAAAGTTAAATTGATACCAAAGCAGCAGTAATTTTGATGACCAGCATTGAATGAAGCACAACACCATTTCAAGGAAAGTGTTGGTGCTGGCGGCAGGGGCGTAATGAGGTTAGATGCCCCCAGTGGCAAGAAGAAAGTTTGGCGCCCCCATGACCGAACCTTAGGTCTTTCAGAAGCAAATGTGCTGTATTGAAGAAACTACTTGTAGCATTGTTGGGACATTTCGACGCCCCCGCAGTGATTCGGCGCAGATTTGTAAACGGGCTTCATTTTGAAGTCCGAACGCGCCTGCAGCTCGAAATCACAAGCCTGAACCTGGCCCGAGCCCGACATTTATTTTTGAAGTCCTAAAGCCAAATTTACCGAGTGAGTCAAGATAAGCGCAACTGCGGAGTATCAAAAAACGTAGTGTATCGGTATAGCTGCAAGTGCACGGCTTTATCACACCTTGACCAAAACATTTGCTTAAAACAAGTACAAACTTAGCTTGTTAGTCAACGATAATGGGGCAGAATGTAATGTTTATCAAGGAAAAATGTAACTATCACGAAACTATCCACGATGGAGCAATAGGCATAAAAGCAACTATCTAGTGTAGCGCTATATGCATGAAAAGCCTGTTTCTCTAGGACATCGTTTCTTGAAACAGGTCAAGAATTGCGGGGGTGATTGATCTCTTCGACGCAATGCCATCGGGTGGCAATTTCCTTACAACTGTCCCCTTCTCAAAAGCAGTGTGAGACTAATCCCAGCAGAGAACAAAAGAACGCAGCTGTGCTTGCAAAAAGAATTAACTGAAGAAAAATCACAATCACTTCACTCAGAGAAACCACCGCGGTGAGCATAACAAACGTAACAAAAGGAACAAATCGTTACTCTGATAGTCATAAAAAAGTTTCGAATGCATGCCCAAAATTGGTCCGAAACATTTTGACTAACTTACGCCTGAACCCGGCCCAAGCCCGACCCGAAAAGCCCAGCCCGACACAAAACTCTGATTCGGCGCCCCCCGCAGTGATTTGGCGTCCCCATAGTGATTCGGCGCCCGGGGAATTATGCCCCCCTTGCCACCCCCTGTCGTTACGTCCCTGGCTGGCGGCACATTTGATGAAATTTTATTTGGACCAACGCAATTTTATTTCTTTTTGTTTGATTTTGGGTGACGTCAACCGAAGCGTATAATTCGCTTCTTTCCGGGGTGTCGAGGTGAACGATTTGCCCAATGTGCGCCATATACCGTGATTCATTCAGTGACCGTGGGTCGAACACCCAACATTTACAACTGAGAGGCGGACATTCTACAAGTGAGCTACCGTCGCCCTGTCATTTTAACATTACAATTTTGATTTGCTGTTGAAAAAGACAAAAAACATCACCACAGGCGACCATGTCTTCAAGTCTACGATAAACAGGTTATTCACTGAGCAATAACAAACAACCTCGCCCTAGAGGAAAACAGCTGTTCATTCTGAAGAAGCCGAGAAATAGTCAAATATTGTTCACTACGAAAGAACCTACGAGGGGTATAAATATTCTGCTGATCGGGCGCCTCAAAAGCGTCTTGCACGAAGTAGATTTCCTCATGCTCCATGCCACACGTATGCACTGCAGCGCTGCTTGCTTTTGCAACTCTATATTGTGAAGAAAAGTTTTTCATCTTTTACTGAAAAGCGAGGCTGCTTAGCGTATTTTTTTACCATAAGAAATGACACCGTTGTGAAATTGCGTATCTTATCAATGTCACGTCGTGTTTGGTCCGCGGTCCTTCGTGGAAATTGCAACGTTTCGTGCATTCCGGTCTCAGACATTTTGTTTACCTCTACAGTGCCTTCACTAGTTCATTGCATTGCTCTGTACATACCGTTGTACCACTCACCCGTATTATGTTCTGCAAGAGCGGTAGTTTAAGTCCTGCGTACGCCACTTTGCAATCCTATAACTCGCCAGCAGCTAGAGAGCTGTTCAAACCCTCTACGGATTCAGCAAGCCTTCTAGTTTAGATCGAAAAAAATTTTCGTTTTGGGTTTGGCGTTCTCTGGGGGGAACGCCATAAGTGGGGGTGTTTTGGCGTTTTTTGGCCACCTTTACCCGGCCCTGTACCCCAACCCATTAAGCCATTATTTTGGCTCAAGATTTTTCGGAAACTAGGCCAAAATCCACGTCTTCATCAGAGCCCTTGAATGGATTTCTAGCATATCTGTAGCCAAAATTATGGACAAAAAACAAAAATTGGTAAAAATTTCTGCACGCATAAACCCCAACCTGGGGTGGAATACACTCCTTTTCTAAATAGCCATCACTCGCCAGCAGATCGAGGTAGAGAGCTGTTCAAATCCGCTCTAAATGGGGAAAGACTTGTAGTTCAGACTGAAAAAAACATTTTTTCACTGTGCGTTTTCAGCTTTTTTGGTCATGTTTACAAAACCACAAGATGTTTTGACATGTTTTGACAGGTCTGTCAACACATTGGCTGACGCAGTGGTTCTCAAAGTTTTTTTCACATTCCTCCCTTACAAACCCAAACTCTGCAAATTCCTCCTCAACAAATATCACAAATGATAATTGTAAAAATTTCACTGTACCTACTGTGAAGAAGCAATAGATGATTATGAACCAAACAGACTCTTTTGTAATATCAGTCACTGCATTTAAAGCAGCTTGTACTTGGCAGTTACTGCGATTGCTA
>JGI24159J19872_10011143_pt1 | contig 11794 bp, 8 predicted proteins | sample Ectturendosymbi4_FD_19872 | JGI IMG/M metagenome (IMG submission 19872) | reverse complement strand
GGAACCTCGGGGTTCCCTGCCCCCCCCCCCCGTGTGTACAATTGATAAAGCACATAAAAGAAATTCCATAATTACATCATTTTTGTCCAAACTTTCAAGTGAGTCAGTTACTCATGAATTATCACAAACCAAAGCATTAAAATACTAAAACGTTTGTTGATTTTATATATATATCATGTGTTTTCTATGAAATAACAAACTTATATTTATAGCCTACACTCAATAACAAAAAAGTATAATTTCATTATTATTGTCAAAAAATGTCGAAACTTCTGTGTTCAAATTTTTTGAGATTTTTCCCAAATTTTTGACAAATCAAAACTTTTGAGGGTGCGCTTGCACCCCCGGTATCCCCAGCTCCTACACCACTGTTTAACTCCGACGACCACGCTGTTATTGTCTGTCTTTGTTCTGAGACCAGATCGGGTGTTCGGGAAATCGTGTGCGTGAGGATTACCCTTCATAAATTGAGTTGCCTGGTGCGCATAGCCGTTCTTTGCCAGCAGTGTGCTGCTTTCACTACGTGGCGCGAGTGTATGTAGGTGTTGCCCTTGTTCGCCGTTGCGTAGTGCTTGAACTTGCCGCCCCTAGGGTTTAGCCTACTTGTTGGCCGTGTTCTCTTCATGGCTTTTAACCTGCGTTCTCTGTGCACTCGTTTGATAAAATAGCATTTCTCCACGAGATGTGGACAGCGGAGGTTCAAGTCTAGATTGAGCTGCGTTTGAGAGCTGAACCAGATAAGAATTCTGCTGGCTGTTTCGTTAGCTGAGGCTAGTTGGATTTTCTAAACGTGGTAAGGTCCTAATGCAACCCTGTACGCAGGTAGCTATCTTTGAACCCCCCGAAACGCTCGATACTTCCATCAGGTTCTGTCAGCTATTAATTTTGCAATTGATTGCCACCAAATCAAAATTTTTTTTAAATTTGTTTGAACTCTCTGGTTTATTTAAAACTAGTTCAATAATCGTGCTTCAAATTTACTGACAGGAGAATCTGAGGAATGCGAATATGTGGGAAAAATTCCATGTTGGTCAAATGCCGATTATCCCAAATAATAGCTATTGGAAACTGCTCGATTTATCGGACCTTGATCTCACAGTTGAAAATGTAACAACAAGACATCTACTTGGTTTGGAAACAATCAACTTAACTGGTGAGGAACGTTTTGTGGAACACATTTTTGCAATTGAGACTTGTAAATTTCAAAGCGAAACTTTTCTTAATCTTTCAAATACATCACTTTGTATTTCTTCCATAAGCAAGAGCTTCTCACGCTATGTTTACTACAACTTCGTGCAGGTAACTTGTTGACATCCGTGCCAGTTAAGCGACTTCCAGAAAGTTTAAAAAACCTTGTTTTGAAGAGAAACAAAATTTCATTTTTTCCTTCGACAAAGGAGGTGACCAAATTCCTTCCACTTCTGGAGTTGATCGATCTTCGTCAAAACAGTTTCACGTAAGTACAGTAGTTCCAAGCAGTTCCCAACAGATTAAAAAATATCAGTAATTTGCTACGGGCCTCCGTCCGTCGCTGTTGAGGCCTAAGAGAAAGTCTAATCGTTTCGGAGCGAAAGTTTATGAATTATAAGACTGCACTTTCTTGTTTTTGAAGGATACATCAGTCAATTTTAGCCCAGTGAAGTTTTGCCTAGCGGACTTCCAATTTTTACATTCAAATCATCCCAGTCTGAGATACACTGCGGTTGAAATCAAATTGCTTTCCTGGCACGTGGAGAACTGTATCTGTTCCGACACACATATTATGTAGTTTTCGTCAATACCGTAGGTCACAAAACCACTAAGAAGTTGAAAACACAAATACTGGCGTTTTATTCACCTAGGTATTTTTCATTCCATGGCTTTGAACTCATGTACGTAACTTCCATTTTGACCCCATTTTTCTACGACGAGAGATTGTTTTAGCTATTTTTTATACTTCTGATTTGAGTAATTGTGACTAAAACGCTTCTTGTCAGCAACCTGCCGAAAAGGAATTTAACAGAACATTGCTGAAATGTAAATTAACCCAGCCCAGTAACATAATTACGTGAAATTAGATAACGACGCCTTTTAATCATTAGTAGAGGTTTGAGCTTTCACAGTTGCATGCATTGATTTTCTAAATGTTGTCTTAAAATTTTGTCACTGGGTAAAATCCCTGAAAATCCCGGCAAAAATGGTGCCCACAACGTTGTTTGACTTCAAAAAATGGCGCCCGATTTTTGCAGAAAAACACAATTAAAAACTTTTTTCGGAGGTCACACCAAAAACAGGTATTCATGTTCCTTGTGGGAGAAAATTTATGGGCAAAAGGCGCACAAAAACTTTTCGGGTAAGTTTGGGGAAATTCGGGCAAAAATCCTTCGCACCCCCAAAATTTGCCTGCTCCTGATGCGGAACGACCTGGCTTTGTGTGGGGAATTGAAACTTTGATTGATTGACCTCGGAAATTGTTCACGACGTCACCTCGCCAGACGATTCGGCCAAAGACATATGTACCTGGTCGAACCGAGACCAGGCGCTTTTATATTTCGACTTTTGCTTGGTACTTTCATTCGATGGTGTCCCCTTGAACTTTGTCTCTTTTCCATGTTGTTGTACCACGTTACCACTACACTCCTACACTTATGGTGTGGTGTATAAACATTTATCGCAACACTAAACTCGAATTGGCAAAAGGTCATGCTTTCCTTCTGTCTGCTCCTGTCTGTAACGTGAAAATATGTTCCTTTCTGAAAAATTAACCAGTATCATTTGCACATCGACACAGATTAAATCAGGTTTCGATAGCAATTGTTGATGGTCTCGGCATTGAAAGCATTCGGTTAATAATTTACGGTTGACCAGTACCAGGAAGTGAAAGTAACTAAAAACTCTTCGTAATGAATTTAAAGCTTTCACGTATTCCAGATTTAAAACGAGAATATCGTTACCAAGTGCTCAAACAGTGACAGCTAGTTCTTCTTTTTCATCATATGAGCAGCTCTTTCAATCCACTCATAGGCCGTACTTGATTTCAGGGCAGGCGTTGAGCAGCCATTCGGTTGCCTTGTCATCCAGAATTGCCAGGTCATGCACTCCATAGGGAGGTCGATGGATTGGACAGTGAAGGACAACATGCTCAGTGGTCTGTTCTTTTGCGACACACTCACAAGCCGCAGAAAGGGACATACCCTGTTAGGGCAAGCACGAGAGGAAACGTCTGCCAGCGGTGCGGAGACTAAGCTGGACTCATGAATAAGCTAGACTCATCCTGTAGTTCTCAGCTATAGTTCATGCCTTCGCAATGATATCAAAATATTGCATTATCCATGTAGCCTCCTCTTTATCATCGTGCGGGATTGGGGAAAAGAATCTAACTTCACATTTTTTAAACTTGTGGGGAAAGTGAAAGGTAGTTGCAAAACATCTTAGCATTTTCATACAATCAAATGAGTTTTGCTAAAGGGTTTTGTCACAGTCTTCCATTCAGGAATTCAGTCAATTCATAACCCTCTTCAATCCGTGTCAAGTCAGACTAATTTAAATGCTTATCGAGTCAAGTCAAGTCACTGACAATTTCAGGTCGTTCCGAATTCAATTCAGGACTCACATTGGAATGGAGTCCAGTTTCCACGGAAACGGACTTTCCCTCATCTTGGGTTTGGAGTTTCTTTATTGGACTCTCTAACTTGGTCTCGATCTCGAGTACTTCACAGCGTGTTGGCTTTGGATTTTAACTAGAGTTTCACTGTTAGTGCGCGTACGAAATTAGTTTGAACATGCAGTATAATTGGGAGCTTGTGAACTGCCCAGCAACTGTAAATGCTGCTGCTTTTTCTATATAAAAGTGAACTGACCGACATCGTTAACAGCGCTTGAATTAAGTCAACAATGTCTGTAGCTCCTCAGCTCTTTTTTTATTGAAGCAAGCAAGGCTAAAACAGACATAGGTGGATATACAGACTTTTTCCGTGATCTTGAGCATAGTAACATGCTTTTTTAGTGGAGTAGAAGAGAATTACTATCAAGCGCAATTTACAAAAGTGCAACGTCTCATGCCAAATGTTTTAATCAAATGCATAAATCTGTGCATGTTTGATATGCTATCTGTTAGCAAGTCTTGTTGCTGCAGTCTGAATTACATTGCTTTGTCTACCAAAAGTATCCTACATCAAAATATTGGAAAGGTCAACAGGATTTTTTGACTGTTTTCAACATCAAACACTTTTTCAAAAGCATAACTGGCAGATGTCAAAAGTGACCAAATGAAACCAAGCTTATTTTCCCGAAATGAGTTCTGATTTGTTGTATTTTTAGCAACCGAATATCTGCATATTTTCTAAAATCACAATCTCCTTTAACGCTACAAAGAGATTAGAACCAAGTGGTCACTATATGAATTACACTGGAAACTCTCCACATGCTTTGAATCACTGAAGTAAGAGGCTGGAGCAGTATAGCAACTCGAAAGGCGATGCACTAAAACAACATAAGTGCTAGCAAGCATGTTGCTAAAAACGCGTGGTTCTAAACATTTTTTGCAAAAATTAATTTTATTCATCACTTTAAAAAATTAGTTGTAAGTAAATTTGTGCAGTCTTGTGTATTTTTAGCTTTTCTGGATGTCAAATCGACTACTCGTTTGCTGCTACATGCTTATGTAAGAGGTACAGTATAGCTGCTAAAATTTTACTTTACAGCGACTTAACGAGCTGCCAGAAAATCGTTTTCAAAAATTTGCAACACAGGCTTTTTGTATCACTGCTGTCACTGATATAAATTATGCTACATTTTCAGCAATGCTCAAAGCTAATTCTTTTGCCTCATCGCAAGGATTTGTATGACTTTTCTTGCCTCATCAAGCTACTTAAATTTGTCTGATAAAACGATGCTGTATAAACCTCCACACACCAACCGCAGAGAAAGATCTCGCAATCGCATACATTGGAATAATTTTGAGTAATAAATCAGAAATCTGAACTAGACTTTCAATAAAAATACATTAACATGAAACGTTCAGGTACTCTTGTTGAAAAATGACGAGAGATATAAATATTGCTTCAGATATACAAAACATATTCATGTTTCTTGAGTTGGCCGCTGTTTGTGATTTTTCAGTCATTTAATTTCTCATCGGTTTTTAACACATTTACCTGAATGTTTTCATGCATTAAACTAAAACATTTAGATGCACTTTATGAAAACCGATGACAAATACCGTTTCATGACGGGGAAACATTTTTATGTTCCTTGAGTTTCCGGTTGTGAGTGGTTTTATGTCATTTAATGCCCGTGGCCGCAACGATTTTCCTACCTCACTCGTTTCATCATATTTATGGCTTACTTAGTTTTCCCAAGATAATTTAGTTAAAATTGCGAGTGTTGGTTTCACATTATATAAACAAATACCATGTATGTATTAGAACGGGTGTTTTCTAACTGTCATGTTAAAGCTTAGCAAACAATTTATGTAAATGGAATCGGACTTGAACTCATGTAAGACAGTTAACGATGGGACTCGGACTCAGATTCTTGAGTCTTTGAGACTCGCTTTTTAGAGTCGGAGTCAATGGATTTTCAGATCGAATAATTTTCGAGTCATGAACAATATCTTTCTGAGTATCGTAGAAGTTTGCCTCTGGCTGAGTCACAAGTTAAAACATCGGATATTCTGGTACTCAGTGAGAAAGATAAGACATCTATTCGTGGGCCTATCACGTGGTCGAAATAAAAATAAAAATTGGAGCAATGACCCAGATCTGCTGTGAGTGCGAGAATTAATTATTGTTTTACAGGTCTTTGGGGCAGAACGACATTGAGCTGTTTCCGCTGATCAAACGAATCGACATGACGCACAATAAGTTCCTATGTGACTGCGATATCCATGCTTTTGTGACGTGGATTCAAACCAACGCTAAGAAAGATGTCCAACGAAACAACAGTACACAGGTACACAACTGTGATGAGTTGCATCAACCATCTACAGTATGAAATAGTTTGCTTTAGTGGAATTGCTGTGCATTATCTTTAGGTTTCAAACAACTTCCGTGGTTAGGCAACAGAAAGTTTCTTGGATTTTTTTGTTTATAGTAGAAAATTTGATTAAGGCCCATTAGGAACTTCAATACAAATTAACAACTTTAGCCAAAGCAACTATAATAATTGTCAGAATGTGGTTCAGGTTAAATACTGATATTTGGTGCTACCTTGCGTTGAGATCAAAATGTGTGAAATCTAATTGGCAAAATAGCCTATGTGATTTATAAAAGGCAAATCTTGGTTGCGACAGGATGATAGAAAAATAAATTCCTCTGTGTTAGAACCTGCCACTGAGAATGCAAGAAACAACAAAACCAGTAGCGTAGCCAGCTCAATTTTTTTTGGGGAAAAATTTTTTATTTTAGGCGAGCAACAGTAATTTTTTTGGGACACCGCTGTGGGGAATGAGTACTGGGTAGCCACTGCAGGGAAGGCTCATGAACCACTATGGAGAAAATCTGGGAACGACGATGGAGACGTAGCACAATCTTTATTCTTCAAACGGAAAACGAACTAACAGGCTCGAGATATTTCGAAACACAGCGATTTGATAGCATAACACCGGTTCTCGCAACGACATCTCGAACTGGGATTCATACAAGACAGACACACATGTTGACTCTCATGGCGTTCAAACATTCTGTTGCTCTTTTCGCGTCTCTCTTCACTCGCTTGTTCTGTGTCTTTTCGCGCGAGTGGAAAAATGTGTTTTAAGAGAGCGCATCGCGCCGCCGCGTTTGTTGCTTTCGATAATTACATTCCGCGCTTTGATTAGGTTGCGTGCCTAAGCAAGGTCCGCTACACAGCCTCTAAAAGCACAAAATGACTACATATTCTAAAAATTGGGGTGGCTCCCAGGGATGTAGTGCTAAGAAAAGAGGTGTGGGAACGCCGTTCCCACCCTACGACAGACTTGATTTAGGTTAAAGTCTAACTGTAACACCAAACATTGCTCAGATGCCCTCACACGCAAAACATCTCCTTAGTTTTCGCAATACGCTACATGTAGAAATTGAAATTAAAAATCTAAATCTTAAAGCAACTTTACTATGTGCCAGAAGGTGTGGGAACGCGTTCCCAAGCCAAAAAAAGGTGTGAGAACGCTGTTCCCACGCGTTCCCACCCCACTACACCCCTGGTGGCTCCCCTTGCTACGCCTATCAACAAAACGTTGACACTATGAAGCCGTTGCACCATCTTTTTAACAGAATCTTGTTTGCCATAACCCGCCGAGTCTGCGTGGAATCCATTTCAAAGATTTGGAAATGGCGGACTATTGTCCTACAGTGAATATTCCTTTACTTTCATCGACTCTATCCGCTGGCTTGCTTCTTTTATTTGCGGTCATGTTTCTTGTCAACTTATATCTTCACAAGGTTTGTACATAAAACCATCACTGCTGTAATAAACACGATTTCAGAAGCATAAGAATGTTTTAAAACTGGAAGAAAAGGCAAACAAGTTTAATATGCTTATAACGAAAAGTTTGTCGGAAAGAATATTACTAATTTGCATCATGTGGGTTATAAATGTCTGGTTAACAAACATTTTGCTGAAAATGAAGTTCGCCTTTGGAAACCTGCTTTTGACACCAGTGGGCGTACGAAGGGATATTTTCATGTGGGCGGAAATCGTTTGTCCTGAAATATTCGTCACTGTCCCGATTTCTAATTTTTTCATGCAGAGTGCATCTACATCGCTTGAATTTTGGCTGAACCTTTTAAATTCGTCAGAAAAGAAAATAAACAGCAGGAAGTGCCGCTACCACTACATCCGAATTTCCTCGTTTCATTCGCAGTGACTACTACTTTGTCTAACATGTTTTTTCCCGGAAAGAACACATTGTTGGTTTTTAAACTTCACGACCACTCTCCTTAAACAAAACTTTAATCAGGCTCTACTGGCTTTAAAAACATAAAAACACTTTAAAAATTTGCCAACGCAACTATCGAAACGTTGGCAAGTTTTTAACCATTTTTGTATTTTACCGCCAGTAGAGTCCGATTAAAGTTTTGTTTATCGAAGTCCTGGCGTCTGACCGTTTTCCTTGTTTTCCGGATTATGACAATTGTTTCAGCGACAGGTGGACTGTTCCTACCGACTCTTACTCCTCATTTTCTACATCTATGAATTAACATTATTATTCATGAACAATAAGTTGTGATAATACGGATATTTTGCCACGTTCGTGAAAATGCTCATAAGCTCAAGATTTCACGTATCATGATTTGTAACAGCTTTAGCGCAACTTTTTCTTTTATTACCATGTATCGATTACAAGAGGCGGAAATCCAAAAAACGACAAGATATTGTGCAAGGATTCCGTGAATTGCTGGAGAAAGAAATTTATGAACAAAGTCATGAAACAGAAAATGGTGGAGTGCCAGATTATAATCAGTACAAGTTTGACGCTTTTGTATCGTACCGATGTGGCGGTAAAGACGAAGATTTTGTTTACAAAATGTTAGAGGTAACGTTTTTAATCTATTGAGAACAACGCCTTTGCTAAGCTCTTTTGCTTCTTTAACTTGAGTCAAAATTTTTAGAAAAATTAAAGAACGTTAGATTTAATAAAAACTGTATTGAGAATATAACCAGCTAGACATGTTGTAACAAACTTTTCATTCTACTTTTAACGCAGTTCAATAAGCAGATTTATAGTGGTTGAATAAAAGATAACAAAACATTTCACTTTCTTTATCAGGAAAACACTTAGAAGCACAAAGTTGGAACCTTTGTCCTGTTTAAACAAACTTTTGATGGAGTAGTTTTGACTTCCTGTTTATCGTCATTGAGTGTTAAGATACGACTAAGTCCGTCAACTCCTTTTATTTGATCACTACATTATAAAAATTCTCGTTTGACGCGTTTCATTTGATAATAAAATATTAGGAGATATTTGTGGTTTCGTAGCTTTCTCGTATTTTCTTCGATGTGACTCTAAAACTGCATGGCTTGAAAGGTGTGCTTGGTTTTAGTGCTTCGCGCACATACTGGTATGGTTTCTGTGTGGTTATTCGTTTCAGGCATACTGGGTATCATAAAAACAGAGGCCGCTGGCGATAGTTAGCAACAGAATAGGTATCTAAAAACAATTCAATTGGTTCAATCGGGTCAATATTTCAGAAGCTATAGATTGCTAATGGACTTAATGAATAAAAAAGATTGTCCTTATATCAATATGAAAATTTCATCAATTTAAGATGAAAACAAGGTTGACTAAAAGTTTGCAGAGAAATAAAGAGATGAGAGCTCAGGCGGGACAAAATGAAAAATTATAATAGATTTATAACCTGCTCCGACTTAAAATGTTTTTCAAATTAATCTATTCAAAAACAAAGCATTTCGGTTAAAGGTTTCAAAATAAAGATACATTTGGTGTATGCAACTTTGAAATCAAGTCAACCTTCGTAAGAAGAATCGCTTTTGCAATACTTTCCATGTTGGATATCAACTGAAAGGTTTCCTGAGATGACTAGTCTAGATCCAGTCAATATTCACGTTTCCGAAATTTAGATCACGTCATTCATGACATAGCATGGAAGCAAAGGCAAAAAGTAAAATAAACAGCTGGAAAAGACACCACAAGACTCAGCTTTTCTTGCCAGGAAATGTTGTTTCCTGGTGGAGTTGTCAACCTAAGTTTTACTTGTTTTGTAATTAGCGTTTTCTACAGCGTTTTTTATTCTTTTACTGCAAGGAATTAGAAGATTGTCGGGAGCGTAAACTATGTCTTCACGAACGAGACTTCCTACCTGGTCGAGGAATTGCCAGCAATATTGTCGAAGCGATCGTTGCTTCACGTAAAGTAATTTTGGTGATTTCTCGCAAGTACGCGACGAGCAGCTGGTGTCAATACGAGGTTCAAGTCGCCCTTGCCCAGTTGCATAAGCGGAGGAGTGGGAGGCTTCTGGTGCCTGTGCTACTTGAGGTAAGCTTTTGCAGGAAAATAAGTTTTCCTTATGTGTTACACAGTTATCAAAATACGTTTCTAAACCGTTTTCCTCATGTTTTTGAGATTGAGCTTAACAAACGTTTTGTCTTTCTAATTGTATTGGATGCATACTTTTTCCACTAGGATGATTTGCAATTGCGAATCAAGGCGACACAACCAAAAGACCAGAAGCCCGAATCGGGATTATTGGCAAAAATCCTCAGCAGCTGTTTTAAATGTCTAACGCTTCTGTATTTGTAAAATTTATCCAAATGATGCTACGTTGCCTAACAGGGTCAAAACCCTCTTTCATAAAGTTGAATTCTGCCGATAATGCTGTGGAACGTGCACATGCTGTTGAGACAGAACAAACGAAGTATCAAGTAAAGAACTTTGAATAAGATTACTACCTTGAATACAGCCTGGTTGCAACTTGGCTTCGCGTATAACCCTTTTGGAATGTTTGGCAGCGCATAAAAATTGAGCTGCAAGAAGTTTTAATTTTTTGTTTACCTTCCAGCTTCCAGCATAATTCACCTGAGGTCACAAAAAGTTGGTTATTATTTTCGGCTGAAGAAAACTTTTCATTGTTTATGAAGATTTAGCTTGCAAACTGTGGCCATTAGCGCTCTATGCCGGAAGCTTTCTTCTTACATGCAAGGAAGATGTACTGTTCGCAGTGATAAACTTCGAAGATTGCGCACAACCTAAAAACACATTTAAGGATACTTTGAATCGTGTCTTGAAGAAGATCCGGCATCGAGTGATGGTTGAGTAGGTCGTTATTACAGTAACACAAAAAACGTCAGGTTATTGACATTTGCCAGTAAAACTATTCTGAAGCGTCAAACTTCTTTGAACATGAAGCAAGGTTTTTCTGTCAGGATAATCCTCAATAAAACTTTTCTCAATTTCCAGGATGTGACGAAGGACACAGAGCTCGCCGGTAGCGTCAGCACCATTCTTTCCGCCATTACAGGATTGCCTGTCCCAAACCCTGAACAAAGAGCCCGAGCCTGGAGGGGCTTTTGGAACAAACTAGATGAAGCACTGAAATAACTGGCAGAAATTAGATAAAAACACCATTTGCTTTTTTTAAGGAAATCTAAGATTTCTTTGTAAAACACGACAGTAAAACGTCGATGAGACAAACGATTGTTGGACTTTTGCATATTTTGGTTGTTAATATGAAACTCACAAGTTTCAGACATGTTGTAACAAATTCCTTTCACTTTTAAAAAGTAATTGCAAAAGGATATTATTTTAGAGTGACGAAACATGCCATTTGAGGATGAACAAGCAAAACTTGTCAGAAGCTATGAATACCTCTTGTACGATTCATGCTTTGTAACTCTGTGGTAAAGTGTGCATAGCCCAAACTCTCACAATCCAAATGTAAAAGCGAGCAATCCGATTTGGTAAAATTGCAGCCCTTTAAGAGCTTTCGTGTCTGCTTCAGTTTCTTCAAAAACCCATGCCAAAATCATTCCTTCAAAATTATGGCTTTCAGTGTGTGAGATCTAACGCAGATGACATGTGCGTTGAAAACGTTACATTGTGCATGCAAGAAGCATGGGAAAATATTCTGTGAGGCATTGGCATTTATATTCAACGATGCTGTGCGATTAGCCTCTGAAAAGGTGACGTAGTCGAATCAATGAGCACATTTTTATATAGGAAATTGATTTCGCGTAAATGATTTTTGTGTGGCCTGGTGTTGTCTAGCCATTAATCTTCGTCTTGTTGCACTCTGGTTGAAGTCAGCCAGGAGTGATAGCGTCGTGTCCTTAGCAAGGCCGACCTACCTGCGTGGTTTAGCCACATTACCCTACGTCTTGT
>JGI24159J19872_10011142_pt1 | contig 11794 bp, 10 predicted proteins | sample Ectturendosymbi4_FD_19872 | JGI IMG/M metagenome (IMG submission 19872) | reverse complement strand
AGGCAACATGAACCAAAATGACCCTAAAACTACTTCACTTATGACGTCACTCACAAAAAACCCGCACCCCCCAGGCAAAAATTTTTTTTCGAGTGCAATCTACTAGACTGGCCGATCCGTTTGAGCCGTTGAACAGCTCTCTAGCGCAATCGGCAGAGGAGCAAGGGCGTTGGCAAGGCAACCGAAAACTGCTGTTTTTTTTGCGAAAATCGCCAAAACCACCCAGACGCCAAGGTGTTAACATGATTCCCTAAAATTAAAACTTTCAAGGTTTAGATGGCCATTTTCTACACATTAGATCAGGGGTCGGGAACCTATGTGGTAAGACTTGGCAAACATGTGCACAGCGAACAGAGAAAAACCACTCCCACACAAATTCTGCAGTTTCACATCATATTTATGTGTATGCTCTGCTAGTTCAGCATGCATAGAATGTAATTTTTCAATATATGATTTGGTATGTTCCAAAATCAGAAAACGTTTAGATGCGGAGAAGGCAGTAAAATTGGTTAAAATATACCGATTGTGCAGAGCTGAAGAAGATAACCATTAGAATTTACTCCGACTGTTTGATTTATTCTTTTCTTTTTTTCAAGCCTTTTAAATTTTGTTGCTGTTCATTTTGTAGGATTAAAAAAAAATTACAGCTATCTATACAAGTGTCCTGCCTATTTCATTTTTCACTTAGTAGATTTTTCAGAGGAAAAGTAAAGAGTGTTTTTGGTGGGTTTCATTGTTTTTTTACGTGGGTTTTTTAGAAAAACCCGGGTGGGTTTCTTTGGGTCATTTTTTTACAACTACCCTGGTATTGACTGATACAGGTTTCCTGGTTATGATGCACTTAGTGAAACATGCCTTGTCGAATGAGCTCAGAAGCAACATCTTATGCTTCCAGACTTGGCATTTTAAAAGTATTATTTGGAATTGTTCTCGAAAATAGAGACCTTCATTTTTAACACAATGCTATGATTTCATCTATAAGACATAGATTTTGGTACTGTTCTGATTGTAAAAATTGTAAATACTGTATTACCATGTCATAGTAATTGTGTTGACCATGATAAGTGTAAACCCTTGATAAAGTAATCATGCATCTCAGTTGGATAGGACACCCCCAGTATTTAGAATCAGGTCCCAGTTTGTTTCTTGATTATCTTAGAAAACCAAGCTGGCTACAGGCCCAATAAAATGTAAATAGTTACAAAAAGGAAATTATGTTCTTGTTTCAGGAAAAGACAGCTTGTTTTTGTTATGTGTGTTTTAGCTGGGAAATCAGAAGTGGCATTTGTTATCCTGACCCTTGACACACTCAAAAAACAGACAGCCTGTTTTGGGTTTGAAGAAATAAAATTGTGTTCACTCTATTGTTTGACAAGCGCATGACACTTACATGAGTTGCAAATTCCTTCTTGTGTCTTCAAGAACGTTTGGATCTACCTGTCAGCTTTTTTAATCCTAGAAGATGTGATTTAATTAATTTTTTGCCCAGGTATCTTTGCAGGCAGTGAGATTTGCTGTTCATGACACAGTGCTATGGTTTTTGGTGCTGAGAGTAGCTGCTGGTACTGCTACAGTACCACAACATTTTTATAACTTAATTGTCTTTTGTAATCATTGTGACACTTCATTCTTCCATAAATTCATAACGTGGCATGGGTTGCAACACTGCCATTCATCAAACTTAATCATGTAGCTAAGTGATGTGAAAACAAGCTGCTTGCAATCACTTTGCAGGCAAAGTATTGCTTTAACTTCTAGTGTATGAATGTGAAAAAACTAGGATCTGGTATGCTTGCAGAAGTTAACAATAAAAACATTTGCAAAATTTTTAATCAGAAAATATATATATTTGGTGGCATAACTTTAGGTATGAAATGATCAAAAACCATAACTTTTCCAGGCATCCCATGTGAATTGAAAACTGAGTTGCATCTTCGGCAGCTGATGCAAGAAGGTTCTTAATCTTTGTATTTTAAAATTACATCCATCTCACATCTGCCAGTCGTTTTAGTCAGATTTTGGGTTAAGAGTAAGTGTAGCATTAGATTGGTAGTCATTGTCTTAATAATATGAGAAAGTTATTGGTATTTTTGTATATAGAAAGGAATTCTTTCCCAGCAAAGAATCAGACAATTAGATCATATGTAGTATACATTTCATCTACTAGGTAGTAGAGTTCTGCATGGNTTAAAAATTTTTGCNTGTTCCTGTCTTGCACCTGCAAAATTTAAACCTGCACCAGTGCACCAGCAGTAATTTCAAAAATCTTACCCACTACGGCGTTTGCAGACTTCTAACTTGCCATGCATCCGCAGACTTCTAACCTGTACCTGTCCCACCTGCTCTCTTTCCGTCTTGTACCTGCACATGTCACTGTGTCAGAAAACCACTAAGAACTCACGCAACATGTTGCATCCCTTGTGACAATTTATCCAGTGATCTATCACAAAGCCAACAAAATCTCTTTAACACATCTGTGTCCAGGGTACAAGTATATTGTACTTCACAATCACGCATTAAGTGCTAATTTCATGCCATTTTGTCACTCCATAACTCGCCAGTTGATTGTGCTAGAGAGCTGTTCAAACCCTCAAAAGACTCGACAAGTCTTTTAGTATGCAGGGTTTTGTTTTTTGTGAGTAGCATCATAAGTAAGGTAGGTTTTTAGCCATTTTTGGCTCATGTTGCCGGTCCTGGGTCCAGACCGCTAGACGGAAGTATTTCACTGAAGATTTCAGTGGAAACTAGGCTAGAATCTGAGTCTTTTGAGCCTTGATCAACTCTCTAGCATTTCTGGTTGAAAAGTTATGGCCTAAAAACATAAAATTGGTAATTTTACCAAAGATTGGTAAATCTACCAAAACATAGGTAGTGTTACCCCAACTTTTGGACCACATTGGTCACCCGCGGGCCTGTTTTCAAAATTGCATTAAGATGATGAGTATCGTCACATAGATTAACATCATTAGTGACAAGCTAAAGGTAAATTGAGCAAAATTTTTATTTCAGAAGTGTGCATCAAACTAATAACCCTTAGCGTTAATCGGTACCTAAGGAGTACGCTCACTTACATAAAGGTTGGTGACTCCTGCTCTAGCGCATTTGGCCGTGGACCTATGAACTTGCAAAGACATGTGCGAACAGCTTGATTTCCCAGGAACCAGTTGATTTAGACCAGACACAGAAGTGTTAAAAATACTGCAAAGTAAGATTGTGAAACCTTTTAGTCAACCTGGAGCACTTCGTTCTTAGCTTCAAAAGCACTGTGTTGAAAACTTGGAAAAGAGTGTGTTGTTCACTGACGAACTCTTTAAATCTGTTCTTCTGCTATTCATGACATGCCCAGTCATACTAAAACACTTATTCACCAGAAGTGCCAGTTGCCATCATCCAGAACAAATTTCTTGCAAGATCAATGAGAGCTGGAAACTCCATACTTTGGTCTCGCCACCACCGGAGAAACCCTTGTACTGCTAGTTCTTTGTAGCACTGATTTTCTTTCTCATGCACTGGGTCAATATTCAGTTACCTGCACAAAGAATTATTATCCTAAGCCCGATCCAAACTGCACCAAGGTCAACTCACCCTGTGCAGGACTTTACTAGGTAGTCATCATTAGCTTGGTGAAGTGCATGTTCATATGAAATAGAATTGAATAAAACCCACAAACAGTAGAGCTACCAATTAAGAGAATATATTTGCATCCCCAACTGTCGACTTTATGTAGGAAAGGAAAAGGCCACAGTAGGAACAACTAAGCACAACAAACTACCAAGTGTACAGTGATGTAACAAAAATAACAGTCCAGTAGGTTACAGAATGTCGAAGTGATATGACGTGCTTGCAAGAATACATTGACACAGCCACATGGTAGCTCTATGGATGTTGGCAACAAGTCACAGGATACATACTAGCCAAAGTAGCATCATAAAACCTTCCGTTACATGGTAAGACTGTGTTAAAAACGTACAAAACTTGACCACATTGAGCGAAATCAGTTTCATTTTTAAAAGAAAGTAAAGCAAGAAATAACACATCTTCCCATCCCAGCTGGTAAAGCATGTATCTGATGAACAGTCCATGTAATGTAAAACTTATTTTTTGTTTGTTCCACATATTGTTCTTGGCAAAGTACTGGAAGTTTTGTAGTTTTCTGTTGTTGCTGCAGATGGTACTGCATTCCATTGTTGCTAATTGTGTGTGTTGTGATGCCATATTTTGCATAAGACAGACAATGGGTCAGCTTGATTATTCCTGTGGGTGTATGGAGATGTAGTCTTCTATTTCAGTCATGCTGCGATGCTTACCATTTGCCACATAAGGCACAATGTCCACATGGCACAGAAGAACAATTTTCAGTGGTTGCATGGTAGTCATAGGCAATTTCCTTGTCGTTAGTTAAGTGTCCCTTAACACTGACGATTTTTGTACATAATCATAGCTTTAGGCTGCAGTGATCTGTCTCTTTGGCTTAGTTTTAAGGAGATGATAGAAGCCAGAGGACCAGACCAGCAATTAGCCCTTTTCCTTCCTTTTTTCTGCACATTTATTTTCAGTTCATCCCTTTGCGCTGCTAATAATGTCTTTCACCGTCCTCATATTAAAATGATTTTTTGAACACTGATATTCATATAATTTTTTATATTATCTTTAAATGCTTCCTATAACTATGATGTCTATATGATTTCTTGAACACTGGAAGTTTTGTAGTTTTCTGCTGTTGCTGCAAATGGTACTTCATTCCAATGTTGATAATTGTTTGTATTGTCGACAGAATGATTGTGTTGTAAGACAATATTAATTATTTCATCACTTTTTATGACACCATACTGCTCTCTTCAATCTTTGTATAGAATAAGTGTACTTGCAATTTGCTATGCTTCTATATATCATTATTGCAGACACAAGGAAGACATTACTGAAGACAGCTTAAGTCAAGCTCGTGTCTTTGTTATAGCTGCTCCACGTGAAAAGTTTAGCACTTTTGAAGTGAGTGTGCAATTTTCAAAAGTTATGTTACTGAATGATATATTGGTAGTGGATATATATATATAATGTGTTGTTTGGCTTTTGTTTGTTAAATCTGTGACATGGTTTTTAAAATTAAGGCTTGCAATGTTTTACTTGTTGGAACACCTTGAAGTTGAATTTCGTTTTTAGAAGGTTTGCTCTAAGCAACATTGTGTTTTAGTTTCATAAGTTTATATATTTTTTACGATTACATTTCCAAGTTACAACATTAAAACTCTTCAAAAGTTTGTGAAAGCTAATTGACTTCAACGCTTGCTACCTTGCTAATCTAAAAGTTATTCGTGCTTAAAATATCTTTAGCATGTCCATTTCACCACATAAAGCAACTCCACGAAAACATCGTCCACCCTGTCCCATTAAGAAAAGTGATATAGCAGTACTGTATATTCATAACCTCTCTTTTTCAGGTGTAGTGATTGCCGCATGTCTGCGCTTGCAGTAGACTCAGTACAAGACNNTTCCTACACAAATATGCCCAGCAGCAATGCCTNCCCAAGGTATCCATGGACATAGGAAAAGTTCCTGTGTAAATGTCGTGACCGGTCTGTCCAACGGNATGGATTGGGCAACTACTACCATGGAATGCACAAATGCACAAAATAATGAAACCTATCGTGCATCGGTCATTGCACGTGCAACGAATGACCGCACTCTGACCTTGGGCACAGGGGCCTTTTCAAAAAGTTCTTGACAATCTTCCTTGCCAGTTATCCACATCTGGAAGCCCCACATTGTGCTCAATATGCATCTGGGGAGCCAAATGGGGACAGCACAAAGTATATATTGGTATCATCAGCATATGAAACAGTGTGCAGCCTTTTGCAATATAATTATTATATATCAGAAATGGTGAAGGTCCAAGAACAGATCCATGAGGAACACCGCATGTTACAGTTAGGAAAGATTTAATTTCTGCTGTTCTGCTACACTCAACCATGTTGTCCATTAGGAAGAAAGAAATTTGAGGGTAAAATAGAATATTATGATCAGCACAATCAAAAGCTTTACTCACATCTAGGAATGTATGTGCATTTTGGTACATCCGTTAATAGCTGATACCATAACTTGTACTTATATTATATATGTATAGTTCGAAAATTTGAAGCGCTTCCTTGAGAGTGGTGGAAGTTTGTTGGTACTGCTTGGGGAAGGTGGTGAAGGTAGCTTCAATACCAACATCAATTTTTTGTTGGAGGATTTTGGCATCATGGTGAACAATGGTAAGTTTCATGAGCGCAATACAATATACATTTACTGGCAATGTGCATGTGTTTCATTTTTCAGTGGGTTTCCCTGAGTAGTCGGTATCTTGCACCTTAGCAACTTAATGTCATCGAAAGTTCCAAACATAACGATCTGTTGAGTATTTGCCTTTGTTTCAGCTAAAACTTGCAGCTTCTCTATAAAAAATAGAACAGGTGCTTCCTTACCATAGGTTTTGTTCTTCTCAACATTTGAGCGAATTATTTCAATCCACTGCTATGCCGCACTAGATCTCGGGGCAGGTGTTGAGCAGCCATTCGATTGTTTCGTCATCCAGAACCGTCAGGCCTTGCGGTCTATGGGGGGGTCGATGGATTGGACAATGATGGACAACATAGCAAACGGTTTGTTCTTCTGCGCCACACTCACAATCTGCAGAAGGGGCCATACCCAATTTGTGTAAGCAGGAGTGGAAACGCCTGACACTGATGTGGAGGCGATTAAGCCAGACCCAGGCTGTTCTTGGCAGGGCCATTCCAGGAGGGTGGGAGCTGATCTTGAGGATGAAAGTATGGAGTCTTGCAGTGCTATCCAACCACTCCGCATTCCATCGGTGATCCGCCCAGAGCGCCACACTTCTGTTGTAGTTGTCAGATGAACTGATAAGTTGTTGTGCGGAAGCTACAAATGGGTGTCTCGATATGAGATGCTGTGCATTCCTACTCGATGGCAGGTGAACACTGAGTGGAGCAGATGTCCAAGCTCCATGGCATGCGTGTTAAAGACGGCATGGCTGCTTTGCGACGAAGCTCAGCAGGTTGGATGCCCGCGAGGATAGGAATTTTGTCCGTCGGTGCAGGACGCAGGCATCCAGTCACAGTTCGCAAGGCGTTGATGACAGGGTCAATGAGACGGGTGTGAGCTCTGCGGTACCAGGCAGGAGCGCAGTAATCTGCTGTCAGTGGACCAGGGTTTAGGTGGCTGTTTGCAACGTTGTTGCCCAAGTCAGCCAGTCGCCTCAAGCTTTCTGTGATGTGGTTCGAGGTGTCGGCGATATGTGAGCATCCTGTCCAACGTTGTTCCAAGGTATTTGGGCTTGAAACAAAAGGGAGGGGTTTCGTTGGTGAAATTGTCTTTCAGCTCAGGTTTAGCTTCCTTGTTGAGATGGAAGACTGCTGACACCATTTTTGTAGTGCTGAGCTTTAGCTTCCAGGTCTTGAGGTATTTACCTTTAGTCGCCATGTCTTGGCTGAGCACTCCTTCCACTGCTTGCCAGTCTCCATCAGCGTGCATGGTTGCTAGATCGTTGGCATACGCATACTTTCTGGAGACGATGATTGGCAAGTCAGAGGTGTAGATGTGAAATAGAAGGGGTGCCAAGACGGATCCCTGTGTGACACCATTCTTGAGGGATCGTAACCTGCTCTATTTGTTGTTACCAGTGGTAAGGGTGAAGCTGCGATTACCAACCAGCTCCATGATCAAGTGGATCCTGTGCCTGTCAGGCCTCAATCGCAGTAACTTGCAGGTCAGGTCGCAATGCCATACAGTATTATAGGCTACTGTGACATCGACAAGCACAGCTGCAGCCTTCTTGGCATAAAAGTGGTCTTAGATGTCTAGCGTCAGCAAGGTGACCTCATCTATGGTTTACCTCTGGTGTCGAAAGCCCGCCTGTTACTGCGGGAGTAATGGATTGATGATTGATTCGACACGAGCACAGATGAGGATCTTGAAGGGGACACGCAGTGGAGATGTAACTCTTTGGGTCCTCAAAGGCTTATTTGACATATGGATCGCAACTACTAGTGCTGTTGTCCAGATCTAGGGAATTTTGAGTTGGCATATGCATGAAGTGAAGAAACCGCATAACCAGGATTTGAGAGCTGATCCGGCATGGAGTATAAACTCCAGGAAAATAGACTCTAGTCCCAGATATTTTCCTGGCTATAAGTTGGGTGAGGGCGTTAGCAAGCTGCTCTGGCGTAAAGGTGCCAGAGATGCTATATCTCCCTAGGTGTTGGGACCTTCCATAGTTCGGACACCTCCTTTGATGAACCTTGTGAAATCGTGGACCCTCGTCTTGTGTGCCTCGTTGTTCACGAGTTGTGAAACGATGGAGTTTGAGATGGGCCACAGACGGGAGGAGTGTTCGGACCTGCCAGTAAGTTGTTGATTGTTCTCCACNCCTTGAGGCTGGAGTGCGAGAAGTCAATGGAATTGACAGCTTCTTCCCATCACTCCTGCTTCTGGTCAAACCATGAAAGTGGGGACGAAGCGGCTCTGTCAGAGTCAGTCTCCACAGCNGCTTGGAGGGTGGAACCATAGCGAGTCTCACTTNTTTGTCCCAGCATGGCACATAGTTCTGGAAGGTCACGTAGGATGGACTGTTTAGCTGCAAATAGCAGGCTCCCGCATAGTTCGTGGTATGCCTTCTCGATGTTTGTTGTGTCCGGAGGTGTCAATCTCAATCTCTCAACGGATTCACTTGTAAGAAGGCACGAGCGACTCCAATCAGCCTTGCAAAAGTTCCAATGCTTTGCCGGATAGCTGTGGGCAGGAATTTTGAGCCTCGAGTGTGTTATAATAGAGGGTCGGTATTGTGACCGCAGGAACTTTCCTAGAACACGTCTGTCCGGCAGTCGGTTGTCATAGCCGACACTCGCGAAGGCCAGGTCGGGGTTGGTGCCATTGTTTCTTCGTTGAGAGAAAAAGCTGGCTACTCCTTTGGGTTGTGCAGCAGCTCAAGGTTGTTGGCTGCTGCCAAGGAATCCAGGCTTCTTTTACCATTGTTTCTATTCCGTGCAGTAAAACCTGTAACACAGTAAATGAAGTTTATCTAAAAGCTTAACTGGTGTATCAGATAAAACGTAAAGCGGACAGTGCCAATGTTTCGTTGAATATACAAACAACTTCGTCAGAGCGAAAAACTAGAGTGACGCGCCATCTGCTAACCACGCGTCAAGTGGAGTGATGCCTCAGGTATACACACCAGTAGCACGGAATCATTAGACCTGATGATTTGAGGCGGGGTAAAAATGTACAAGAAGATTGGCGTGAAGAGATACCATGGAGAAAACTAATTAATACACACAGCAGGTAGTAACACAGATGAAACGGTGAACCAGTATAGGGACGAGTGAAACAGTGGGAAGGCTGTAAAACGAATAAAGAAAAAAACGTCATCATTTGTTTATCAAAAAGCGGTATATATCTGGAAACATGACATGACATGTCAGAGGATTTATCGTTCATGCTTGATCGGTCAGTGTCGAACAAGAATCTATAAAACGGCGTTTATGAAAGTCGCATTTAAATTTTAAAAGCTTCGATTGTTGCCAATCCATAGTTTGGACCAAAGTCAAAAACATGTCGCGTTAAAGCACTCCTGTCGAAGCGTCAGTGTTTAACATCGTCCGTANGTTCTTTGTGTCTAGTCTCGAGACACCGTTTAGTTTCCCCAATGTGATGTTNATGGCAGTCATGACAATGAATCGAATAAAACGCCTTGTCTTAAATTCTTGTTAANTGAATCTTTGGTTGAACCTAAAATGTCTTCAATTTTCCGAATAGGTTTCAAAACCACTTTAATATTATGGGACCTTAGGCAACGTTTAAGTTTTTCAATCAATACGGTAATACAGCTAAGTCCGTGTTTCTTCTTTCTGCGCATATTCGCCACGTTTGTTAGGGAAACGTAAAAAGGGTAACCGTTTTCAATAAGGTATGTCATGATGGTTGCTGTTTCTGCTTGGTTGTCTTTTTCGTCATTGCAAATGGTATCAGCACGATGTAACAGTGTGTTCACAACAGAGCGTTTCTGTTGATGTGGATGTTCTGACCGATAGTCTAGGTATCGACATGTATGCATTGCTTATCCGTACACTGATGTTCTGATTTGTCCTGTCGTTCCTCTTCACTAATAGACATCCAGGAATGGAATATAACCATTGGTTTCAGTTTCCATGGTGAACTTTATAGATGGTTCAATATTGTTGATACGATCATCAAGATTTATCAAATACCGTTGTTCAGTCAAAACAAAGGTATCATCGACATATTGTTTCCACAAGCTAGGAGCATAGAAAGAAGTTTTGATAGCTCTAGATTCTATGTCTTTCATGACTATATTAGAAACCACTGCCGAAACAGTAAATGAAGTGTTCCAGCTTTAGTGCTTGTTTCGAAAGCACGGCAGAATCATTCGCTCTGTGTTTTGTAGATGCTGTTGTGCGAAGTGTTTACTACAAATATTTTCATCCAAAAGAAGCTCTTGTATGCAATGGCGTTCTAAACAGAGCTATTAGCCGAGCCGCAGGGAAATATGTTCCCGGTTTGGATGATGATGAAAAAGATGGCATCAGTTCCATGTCACAGTAAGTAAGCCTGTGTGTATTGTCAGATTGTGCTACTACCAGTCACAGTCATAGCATCAACAGTAACATTCCAAAATCAAATCTACTGTTTCAAGTAGGCTGCTTGTGTCTGGTTTCACACATATCGAATGTTTACAGGCAACTATGCGAACACTGCATAATGCATCCCTCTTTTGGGGATCTGCTTGATTTGCATGCTTGTAACTCACCCTTCTTGTTTTCCTTGGTTTAGTTGTGCTAAATGTTTCATAATTGATCTTGTCCTATGTCCCATTGCATCCAACTAATTAAAGCTGTACAGTGATACTAAAATTTGACACGCAAGTTGAGTTGTCTAAGACTGGAAAAGAAAACCATGTTTCTTCAAGTAAAGGTTTGCCAAATTTATTGACATTGTGCATTTGTTTGAAAACCTTTCATGATGTTCATGCTCTGCTGCCTCATACAGTACATAATTTTGCCTGACATGTTGCATAACTTTATTCGATGTGGTGCTTCTGTCTAGTTGTCATGTGACATGTCTTTACGATGTCTCACTTTTTAAAACTGCTTTGATTTTTCTTGATGTTTCACACCTGACTGCTGCAAGTTTCTTGTAGCTTTTAATTATGATTTTTAAGTTGCAAGTATTCTACAGGGTTTAGACTCAACACAAGGGCACATGTGTAAACCTCACACCAAGTCGCAATCTCCAATACAAAGCACTTGTACACTAAACGCTCCAATACTTTCGGACATTTTGTTTTGCTAATAGACACATTTTTAGTTGAGTCAAAGTCGTTTTGGTTTGCCTTTGTGCATCAAAAAGTATATTCATTCTGGGGGATTTACTAGACTGTGCAGTGAGATTTCCTATCATCTTGCCCAACTGTGCACTGCTGTTCTTTCTGACGTCATATGGACGCATTGATTGATGCAACAGTAGGTACCACTGTCTGAAGTCTTGGTTGTGCAAAGCCACAATTTCAACATGAACCTCCCATATCTGCTGGGAACGCCTCAACCAGCCAACAGCTTGAGTAAACGTAGCGAGATGATTTGGAACAATTTTTTTTTATTTCTCAAACTCGCAAAACGCGATTGATTTCTATTCTGATAGATACAGGGTGACCCAAAAAGATGTGTACCCATGAAAATTTCAATTGTGATTTTGATTAAAAAGCTATTTATTTCAAATTACAACC
>JGI24159J19872_10011141_pt1 | contig 11795 bp, 10 predicted proteins | sample Ectturendosymbi4_FD_19872 | JGI IMG/M metagenome (IMG submission 19872) | reverse complement strand
AGTTTGATAAATTCATCCTGGAAGGGTGGAAATGCATGTGCTGGATGGCGATAGAATAAAAGGTTTGCCAGATGAGGTTGGAGTTTCAATAAAGAGGCTTTCACAGCCTTTCACAGTGCAAATATAGTGGCCAATAAACATGTGCAAATATAGTGGCCCCTTTTGGATATAACGTAAACTAAAATAGGGGCCAGGTGCCCCTTTTCAAGACCACACACTCTGCACAAGAAGCATCGCAAATTATACGATGTTTTGAGGCCCCTTTCCGAAAGTTTGCTTCGGCCCACTACACTGTAATATCCACTCCTTGGTGAGAGTTGTGCATGTTGGAATTTGTGTGATTATTTTTAATGGCATATACCACACCTACAGAGGAGTCGCATTGTTAGGCTATCAGAATACTGAGACTATTCCCAAACAGTCATTGCAAATTATGCAAGGAAGACCAGTTTTCATTTACAGAAGGATTTGATGCATGCTGGAGGTCTCATAGCTCAAGCACAGTGCGACGCCGCTCATTGGAGGCTGGCAGAAAGGCTAAGAAACCGCTAAAAAGCAGCTTCTTATTCAAAAAATGAACCAAAAATGGGCAAAAAACGTAAATATAGAACTGTAGAAGACTGCAAAAAGTGTTGTTTTCAGATAGAAGTCAGTTTTTCGTTGAAGGGAAGCACAGTTTGCCAGGATCAGGAAAGTTGCTGAGCAGTTATGTCATGCCCATTTCAATGAGGTAGTAAAACGCGCCCAAAATAAGATGTTCTAGGAAAGTTTTAGCTTTTCTGGAGTAGGCTCAATTATACCAATTGAGGTATGATGAAGTTAGACACATACATTGATGTAAACTTAATAAACACCTTTCCGGATATGAGAAGGACATTTCCTGATGGTAGAGGATTATTCCAACATGATCTTTTGTCATGTCTTTCATTTTATAAAGTGAAAAAGATTTTCAGGAAACAAAAATGAAATATGTTAGATTGGCCTGGGGTCTCGACAAATCTAAACCCATTGAGAACTTGTGATCAATAACAAAATCTCGGTTACGAATATTGGAGTGCACCACCATGATCATGCTAATAAACGCTATTATTTCAGTGTGTTACCGAAACAGCGAACCAAAGGAAACTGTCAAAAACTGGCAGAATCCATGCCACAACGAGTAACTAAATTCTTGTCCTTCTATTGCTGCATCAAGGTTTGAGAATTATTAAATTAGCCTTCCTTGTAAGAATCGCTATAGATTACTATTAATAGTAACTTTGATGTACAGTTGCGAAATTCGCAAAGCAGCTGTGTTATGTGCATTTTTTGAGATCAGCCTTAATTTGACTAATTACATTGGTGCATGGTTATATTCCGATATAAATAAAGCATATAATTTTCTAGTCGTATTATAAAGCTAATGAAACTCAGTTATGATTTATAATCTATAAGGGGCCCAAAACAGGTCTCGCACCAGCACATTTTGTTCATCTCAGGGGCCCTGTTTGTAATTCCTTAAAAAACTGAGTTTGATTGTTACTGGTAGCTGTAACTCTTCACGTCACCAGCGATTCATGCGACAGAAGTTTTTCAAAAATGAAATTAGTCAAAACCTTTCCCAGAAATTCCATGACCAGTGAAAGATTGGGTAACGCTGCTCTACTTTCAGTTGAAAGGTACGAGCTGAAAAATGGTTTAGATAATTTCGTTGATGAAGTTGACAACAAATGCCCATACACACAGGTAACTTCATTTTAAGCTTCAATTTCTATTTATTAAATTTTAAATTATTTTCTCTCGCACGTGTTAACAATTTAAACAAGTTCTTATGGTGATCAACGATGGCTTCTTCTTCGGTATCTCAACATCCATAAACCAAAATATCATCAGCAATTATGTAGACACCGTGCAATCCTTCCGTGACCTCGTGCCGCCGTCGCTGAAGAGCTTCCGGGGCGGAAGATATTCCAAACGGCATGCGGAGCCGCCTCTATATCGACCAAACAGCGTCCAAAACGTTGTTAAATAACTGCTAGGTTCGTCTAAGTTAACTTGGCAAAACCCATGTTTCGCATCAAGAACCGAAAATACCCTAGCCTTAGAAAGTTGCGGTAAAATGTCATCGATTGTTGGTATATACTGTGTGTAATCTGGTCATTTAATCGCCTTGTGTAAATCTTTCAGATCTAAGAATATGCGAAGTTTGTCCGGCCTTTTCACAATGACCATGCTGTTGATCCATTTAGTCGGTTCTTTTTAGCCAAGACATCTCCAAAACTTTCAAGAGTATTACAGAGTTCAGCCTGTTGCACGTGGCAAGTTAATAAGCCAAACAACTCGCAAGCATCCACACTCAGTAACGGTTTTCCAGAACCGTCTACAATATGAAAAGTCAGTAGATATTCTTGCCCTTTGTGCATACACCAAATGTCAATCGTTCCTTACTGCCATCGTAGTTCCGACATCAAGTTGTAATTTGTTCGTATTATGATTCAAGGAAATTCTTGTGCCTCTGCTAATTAAATCAAGATGCTTTGCGCTCATGATGTCACAGGTCGAACCAAAGTCGAGCTGGCATGACATTACAACCGGTTTATCGTGTTTGTCAAGCCGTAGTTGCAAAATCAATAAACAACTGTGTGCCTTTGGGCGTTATCTGACAGACAGTGTGTCTCGATTCATAGAGTGGACTTCCATTCTCTTTACAACCCAAGATGTTTGTTCAGTGCGCTTTACTTTACAGCGAATTGCCAGGTGATTTCGTTTTCCACAATTTCGGCACTGTTTGCCATACACGGGACATTTTCCTTTACCAACTCATGTTTTCGATTACAGCACTTACAGTTCGGTAATTCACTTTTTTTACTTTGACGCCTGTCGCGAAACGGCGTAAGTTTTCTCCGACGGATTGTTAATTTCGCGCGGCTGCGTTGAGTTTGTTCACAGCTTCTGCAAATCTCTAGAGAACTTTGTCATGTTAAATTTGCTTCATCCAGTAACTTGGGTTGTACTTGGTCCAACTTCGTTCCTAGAAGTAATATGTCCCTCATTAAATCATCAGTCAACATACTGTTGCGATCGGAAATCCCGAGCGGCATGTGCGCAAAGCTTTGCATCGTGGCAGCAAGCAACAATAGAGATCATGCTCGCAATCTCTCTTATTATTGCTTGCTCGCGCCACGCATATATATTTTTGCTCTTCGCGCACATCCCGCTCGTGGTGAATCACACAATCAACGCAACACCACCGGGGAGGTTGCAACAACATCCCCTCCTTTTTACAACGAACCACACCGATCGCACGTTCTTTGTGTAAAGGCTGAACTCCGCAAGACCCCCACATCCTGGTCACAGCACCATTTTGTTGCGGTCGGAAATCCCGAGCGGCATGTGCGCAAAGCTTCGCACCGTCGCAGCAAGCAACAACAGAGATCATGCCCGCAATCTCTCTTATTATTGCTTTCTCGCTCGCGCCACGCATATATATTTTTGTTCTTCGCGCAAATCCCGTTTGTGGTGAATCACACAATCAAAGCAACACCACCCGGGAGGTTGCAACAATACCAAATTCGCGTGTCGAACTCAAACTACGGAGTTTAGTCACAGATTCACCTACGGTTTCGCGAGGGCCTTGGTGATACTTGTTAAAAACAAACCGTTGGTACGTCACATTCCTCTTCAGGTTAAAGACTCTTCTCGAGCTTAGCCAACACGGCCCGCAACAAGTGTTGCGCGGCCCAATAAAAAGTGCTGAACGGCCCACAATTGGACCGAGGCCCACCACTGGGCATAGTGTTATTCGTTAAACAACTGGATTCCTCATTGGTGTACAGTTTCAAGTTTTCATTGGACAGCTCTGATGCAAGTTACCCTGGATATTACAGGCGCGGGCTACGAATATAATTTTGTATGATTGTATACCGGTGTTATGCTATATTTGTATATTGAAAGGATACAACACAGGTCTACAGCATCGGGGTGACTGACAGAGGTACAAGGGTGCGAACCTCCCCCCTAACAAACCAAATGAAAAAAATTGAGCCCCCATTTTATTTATATTTCGGCATGCAGTTTACTTTTTTGGTTTTCAGTAAGTTGTTACTATATGCGGTTGTCGGAAGTTTTTGGACAGTTGTTTTCGGTTGATTTCCGGATTTAGTACAGTATATAGAAATCAAAATCCGGATACACTTTCATTTATAAACTTTTTTCTGAACATTGGTGAGGGGACTCTTCCAGTGGGCCTCTTTCAGCTATACGTTTTCCACTCTATGGCGGAAGCCCCCAGCTACGTAACTGGTCTACAACTTAGTTTTCCTGAATATTTGTTTACTAGGCTATACTAAAAATGCTTACAAGCGATGTGAATTCAGTAACGTTACCAGAGCAACAGCCAGCTTACCAAGGCAATGCTGGCAACAAAGCTATTCACAATGCATTTCACAATGATTGGCTTTAGGAACTTACGGGTCGTGTGAAGATCAATTTCTTTGACGTATTACATATATATGAATATTGAAAGATGACCTGTGTGAAATCAGTTATTGGTGAGTTCAGTTCTGGTGTCTTTATATGCCGTAACAAAGGTACTCATCCAAATTTCGTGGCTCCTTTTTTGCCCGCCCCGCGATCGGCGGTACGTGGGGCACTTCCTCCGGCTCTGGGCATGAGCACTTCCGCAGCAGCCCAACTCTAAGAGTAGACCTCTCATGAAATGCTTTCAGCGACCCCCAATGGTGATTTCTGAAAAAAGATTTCTAAACCGTTGCTGTATTAGCATTGATATTCGTCATGATTTAGTTGTCGCTGTAATTTATCTACCGCAGCCGCAGGTCTACTCAACTGGCGGACGGTGGTCAAACAGCAAAACAAAAGAAATCACTGTGTAGTGGCCCAGTAGCACACATGAAAAATATTACAAAACAATAAACATGAAAATATCATGAACAATGTCACATTATTGTTGTATCAAAACGGCTTAGAGCAAGTCGTTTGGCATGAAAAAGCCTTTATGACATCACCTAAATTTAGCGAGCACACACATGAAGCTTCGATTGACAACATGGCTAATGAGGACAGTCTGCTATCAGTCATATAAAACCTGTGAAGGTTTTGATCAACTCCAATTTTCTGAAATTCTTGTCAGCGCTGGCAAAAGTATCGGGGCAGTTTATCATAATCCGAAGTGCAATAAGTATGTTAGGATAAACTTCATCAAAACGTGTCTTGAGAATAGAGCTTAAAAAAAGGATCATTGTCATGAAAATAAAAACGATTATTTAGAGATGCAGTTAAATGTAAATGCTGAAAAAAATTTTCAGGAAATCAGAATCAAGCCCGTCGTTCAGTTATGAAATTACTGTTACCAAAGAAAAAAAAGAAAAACCTATTGCCGATCAAAGCAATGCGCCTCGATGAACGTTTTCTTTCATTAGCGCAACCTTTCAAGGACTGCAAAAGTCGATATATCACTTTGCTACTATTCCAGCCGTAAATCGCCAGTCGATGGAGCTAGAGAGGTGTCCGAACCATCTACACCACGGATTCGGCAAGACGTCTAGTTCCGATTGAAAAACAATTTTCCAGTTTTGGGTTCTCTGGGGGGGACGTCACAAGTGTTGTTGCGTTTTTTTCGGCCGAGCTTACACGGCCTTGGGCGCCAATACAATGAGCCAATTTTTGGGCTCAAGATTTTGTTGGAAACTACACTATCATGCGAGTCTTTACAGCCCTTGATCTGCTTTCTAGCATATCTGGAGCCAAAATTAAGGCCTCACGAACCAAAAATTGGTGAAAATTTCTGCCCCCATAAACGTTAACCTTGGTTATATTACACCCGTATTATATATGGCCATCACTCGCCAGCAGATTGAGCTAGAGAGCTGTTAAAGCCCTCCAATGACCCGTGACGTCTTGTAGTTTAGACTGAAAAAAACATTTTAAGCTTGGGATGTCAGGTTTTTTTGTTGCTGTTTACATAATGAGAGAACGTTTATGCGTATTTGGTTACATTTAGATGACGTCATCATCCCTGGGAGTTAAACAATCGAGCCGATTTCTTGGCTCAAAGTTTTCTTGGATTCTAGGCTTCAATACGAGACTTTAGAGTGTTTGATTGGCTTTCTAGCGTTTCTGGTTCCAAAGTTATGGCATAATAACCGAAAATTAATTAAGGAAATCCCCACTAATCCCCTAAGGAATTCTTTAAGAAATTGGAGTCTTTTGGCCATTACCTTGGCACCAGAAATGCTAGGAAGTCGAAGACTCGTATTACAGCCTAGAATCCAAACAAGCTTTGAGCCACAGTATCGGCTCATTCTTTGGGTGATGACGTCATAACCGCAAAAACAAAAAAAGCAAAACATAAACCAATCCTGACGACATCCACCAAAAACTCCAAACCCAAATCTTAAAAGTTTTTTTCAGTCTAAACTATAAGACTTCAAGAGTCTTTGGAGGGTTTGAATAGCTCTCTAGCGTACGCTACCGCCAAGTATAATGATCGAGCTAGCCGTTAGTGGGCGTCTCACGCTTTTTCTGCAATTTTTTGTTTTGTGAAAAATGTGCTTTTTGAGCCATAATTCTGGTTCCAGATATGCTAGAAGGTCAGTCAAGGGCTCTGAAGACGCGGATGATCGCATAGTTTCCACAAAAACTTTGAGCCAAAAATAGATCACTGGATTGGCGCTCAGGGCCAGGTAAACTTGGTCAAAGGTGCAAAAACATGCTCTCATTGTGACGTCACCAACAGAAAACCCCAAACCCAAACCCAAATCAAATATTTTTTAAAATCGAAACTAGAAGACTTGCCGAATCCGTAGATGGTGTGAACGCCTATCTAGCTCTATCGACTGGCGAGTTATGGCTGAAATAGTCTCTGCCCATTAATCGGCTTCAGGGGTCCCTAAAGGGTAAAGTAAATTTTGCTTGAAAAGCATGATCGTCGCGCTTCTAACTGGTTGAAATACGCATGTGCAAAGTTTTCTGATGTTCAGATTTGTTAATCTCCTGCATGGTGCATGGCACATGTTTAGATTTAAACATTTGCATCTCAAATAGGCTATAAATGTTGACAAATATAGACCAGGGGGGCCTACGTGGACGCCACATGGTTAACATCCATAATCAACTAACTGCATTACTCGATTGGGACAAGCTTAGCAGTGATTGCTAAATAAACTCTTCTAACTTCAATCTCCATCTTGCTGTCTGAACAGCATACTGCGCAAATGTATAACTTTGGTCGTAAGCACTAAAGTGTCTTGCTTCTATGCAATACGAAATAAGAGAAGACTGCCTGAGTAATGAGCAGGCCATACTATATTTTTCACAACAGCCACTACACAAAATACGTTGATCAGGTGTAAGTCTAACGTCTGGACGTATACAACTTGACATATAGGCTGATACCACGTTCAACACTCCAAGCAACGAATGGTGACGTTTTGCGCTCAAGCCGCAAATATATTACCTCACAAATTACCAATATGATCAGACGATGTTATTCTAGGTAACAGCGGCAGGTACTGCTCTGTCCATAAATTTCAGGACAAAACAGGAGACGGAATTAACAACAACTACACTGATTCCTAATGTTTTACATTTCAATCTGGGGTTGAAGCTTTGCTTGGAGGACTACTGCCACAAAAGCCCCCCTGTGGCGACGGAACTGAATTTTGGAGCCCCTGTGTCGCTAGACGGTAAACTTGCGGATATTTGTCTGATAGGGATAATGACACTTTCCGGTTAAACACATACAAATATATTGGCAAATTGGTTATACGATTAACTGGATTCGTCTGTACTAACACCCAAAATCACCGGAAAACACTCCGAGATATCTTTGAAAAACACCAAAAACAAAAACCTCCTAAAAATCAAAAGAATACTAAATACCAAAATGCAAGCTAACAGGGGGGCCCATTTTTTACATTTAGCCTGCCAGTGGGAGCGGCGCGCACCCCTTCCCCCCGTCAGTTGCGCCACTATTCACGAACCACTTACGTGAGTTGTTTCAACGTCGTATACACAAGGCAGCAGAACGCAATACAGCAGCCTGAATAAATTCCGATAAATTAACTGAAACCAATTCTTACAGCTTCCACATGACTTTTGATACAGACTTGGACAACTAAATAATTCTAGTTTTCTAATTCGATGAATTAGAGAGAAATGACGGTAATTCTAATTCTGATCTAATTCGCTAAAAACTTCAGTACTCTGATTTTAGTTCTAATTTCCGGTTTTACCAAAGATACTAATTTGTCCAACGGTATTTTTAAATACGAAACAAGAATGTCCCTCGTGCAATGAAAGTGCAACAAAATGGTCACAAGTTCCACGCCACCATCCAATCACAGAAAAGCGAAAACAGTAAAAACTCAATCAATTTCTTTTCTCTTTCACAGCTGCAGTACAAACTATGTGGCCTTATCAATGACTGTTTTCACGTCACATGCCACTCACATGCAGAAGTCATCATAGTCATTAGGTATATGCTCTGTAAGATCTTAGCATCTGTTTCGTTTTTGAGAAAGGATTTCTTTCCGTAGACAGTAGTCATTAGGTAATACTACTTACGACAGTCAGTCAGCTGTGATGTTTTAGGCATGGATGTACAAACATACAGCACTGGCGGGCCAAATACACTTAACCAGGCAGGTCCACGGCCCACAGTTGCATGTGTCAAGCTCTGCGTGTTCGACCACGGAAGATTGGCAATACCCAATGCCGGACTAACCATTTGGCTACTAAGGCAATGGCCTTGAGCCCTGGAACATTTCGGCCCTCAATTTTATTTTTGATAATTGCTTTTATTGGAAGTAGCTACCGAATTATCTTCAAAAATGTATCACATTTGACTAAATATCTGCTCAGTCTTAGGCCTATAGCACCCTCAATCCGTCAATGGCAATACTTTTCAAAAATCGCAATCATTGCTTGAAAACCTTGGACCTTTCCGCGGACCACAAAACTTCAGCCCCCGGGCCACTTTTGTCCCGCGGGCCATGGGTCGCACACCCCTGTCTTAAGGATTTGGATAAACGAATATCGTTTCCCCCATCTGAAGGTTGCTGCTCGAGAACTAGGTATAAGATCGACATCGGCTCCGCCGGAGCAAGTCTTTGGTGTCGCAGCCACAATGCAGCGTTGACCTGAGTCAACCAAAGCGAGAGTCGAACCAACAACCCTCGGCGTAACTGCAATAGAGATTCAACTCGACCGGGTTAATTCCACTATGGGGGTCACGACTTCATCATTATACGTGGCGTAATCTCCACGCCACATTAACTATGCTGAAGAATTGTACAGCGCAAAACGTGCCAATTTTGTGTACAAATCTTAGCTAATCTATTCTCATGCTTATAAGAATGAATCCACGTTTGGGCACGGTTTGAGTTTGGATTAAAGTTGGTTTGATTTGAGCTAATATAATTCTAATTTTAGTTCAATTTGTGGTTTTCGCAAATCCGATAATTTTAATTCTCATTTGTGCAATCTGAGTTAGCTCTAATTTCAGTTCTAATCTAATTTGAAAAAGCTAAAAAAATCTAGTTGTCCAAGTCTGTTTTGATCCTGCATGGGATAAGAAACAATCTGCTGACAGTAATGTAATCCTGTTTCATCTCACACTTAAATGCACGAAAGGTTAATCTTCCCATATTTGCAACTGTTTCTTAGTTTCGAAATGAATCTACCTGATTCATTGCGAAATGAATCAGGCAGATTCATGCCTGAGCCATAATTCAACACCACGACAGCGGTCAGACTAAATTACACCCAGGATCCAAGCAACCACTGGTGTGTCGTCATTAACAACTCTAGTTACCCGGCAGTCAAAAACAGCAACACAGCTTATTATGCGTTTGGGAAATATTGAATGAAGGCTAAAGGGTTTCTAAATTATCGTTTGAAATATTGCTGGCCGAAAGTTATCTACTACTGTATGTCAACCAAACGAACTAAACAGGAAATAAAAAAATTGGGAGTCCAAATGGGGGAAAACCAAAAATCTGGGGAGGCAATGGCCTACCCAGTCCCCCCCTTAGCATCGCCACTAATCATGCAACTTCTAAGAGTGACACCCTCTACGTCATTATCACTACTTCATGCAATCACGCGCGTTCGGTGAACTCTATTGGTCTTTTGTTCTCGTTGTCATTATTAGTCCTGATGAAAGCTTTCTGATAGTTGGCTGAAATCTCGGTATCACTTTATGAATATTTCAAAACAGTTGAGCAAAGAATTTCATTATTGCTATTTGCTATCCTGTTGGCTGATTCTGCAGCAAGTGACACCCTCGTTTACCTGTCTGTGACTGTCTAACCAAATCATATAGACCAGGTGTGCGTGCCCTTTTTTATAGCCTTACGTTTATTTTTATGAATTACGGCCACGAATGAGTTCAAGATGTTTTTATTTTTCTCAGCGATTCTGTGCTACTTTCACACACTGAACCTAGCCTATTTTCACAAGCCTGTTTGACCGTCTCTTTACTTTCTACTAAGCATCCTCTGATGCAGTAGAAAAAAGTTTTCATTAATGCATGGCCCCCATAATTAATATTTTGAATAACATATGCACGGCCACATGAATTTTTATCCAAGGCGGCATGCGACCGTACGGTGGCAGGCTGTGCACCACCATTATCAACTATGAAGAGGAGAATGTTGCACTAAGTGAGACGCCTAATTACTGGCTGTTTGCGTCCCACCATCCCAACCACGCTATTGCCGATTCTGGCAGGCGTAGCACCAGCAAACCTGCGCAAGGAACAGCTTACATGTAGACTGGGATGCCAAGCCGTATTCAACAATCAACACTCCCTCTACGGTCCTATCCCAGAGCTGCAGAGCCTCCAGCCACAGCGTCTGAAGTCAAGGCGCTTTTTTCATAGCCATGCTGCCCAGTGGCGTAACTAGAGGTTTGAGCCAGGGGGGAACAAAACGGGTTGACGGGGACCCACTAGGCAACACTCAGAAAAAGAGTTCAAGAATGATTGTGAATCCGGATGTTGTGGATGTTCACACTAGCTAAAAAAACGAAAACACCCCAACTGCTCATCAGAAACAAACCTAGTTACTTTTTGTTGTTGCTTGCCTGAAATTATCCGCTCATACTCTGGCACACAATTATTCAGAGCCATACACAAATCGTTCGAGGGATTGAAACGGTTCCGTTGCTTGTTTATCAAATCAAGTAGAGAGGAAAATCCAGATTCGCACAAATTTGTTGTTGTAAAGGGCATTAGAATAGAAAGGGCTTCTGTACTAAACTTTTCGTTAACTTTGCATGGCGGAGCACCAGAAGCTTTGAATTATATAGCATCAAATAAAAATCTCGCCTTAATTGTGCCATAACCGTTTAAATGTCACAATGCGCTTACATTCGCATGACCGGCCATCTTAAAAGTCGTAACCGCAGTGTGAAGCAGAAATAGCAATGCACGCATTCGGCAATTTACTCTAAATTGTTGAATTAGCAACGTTAAGTGGAATAATTGAACTGGATAATGTTCTAATGAGTAATGGGACTTGCACGTTTTTATGAATCTTGGTTCTATTGTAAAAGAGGTACGTCCAAGGACAACAGACACTCAAAATTCGCACTTCGGACACCCGGGAACCGCTGGACTAGATCATAACTAGCCATTGCCGAAAAACATTGCACTTTTCATCATATTATGTTATATTTCTTCAAAACGTTACTTCCGTACGAAACAACAACCCTTGATTAGTGAAATCGTATGAGACGTTTTTGTGTTGTCAAGATTTCCACATCCATGTGTCACTTGGTCAAGCATGAGTTTCGTT
>JGI24159J19872_10011139_pt1 | contig 11796 bp, 10 predicted proteins | sample Ectturendosymbi4_FD_19872 | JGI IMG/M metagenome (IMG submission 19872) | reverse complement strand
AAAAATAAAACCATCCCCTACCACTTACAGACATTTTATTAAACATATAAATTCAAAAAATGCATTATTTCTAGCTCCTACTGATGCATATGAAATCCAACTTCTCATTAAAAACCTTAAAATGAAATCTAATAGTTCGCCCAATGACATTCCATCCAATTTACTGAAAATAGCTAGCTGCATTGTGTCAGAGTGGTTGTCCAAATTCTTCAACAAATGCTTGACTACTGGTGAATTCCCGGACTCCTGGAAAATTGCCCACATCACTACAATTTCTAAAGTTCATAGCCCAAGTTCGTTCCTCATCTGAATATAGACCAATCTCTGTTCTTCCAGTATTGTCAGCGTTATTTGAAAAAGTTCTTTATCACAGAGTATACTCTTATTGGACAGAACACAATCTAATTGATAAAAGACAATACGGTTTTAGAGGAAATCACTCAACAGAGCTAGCCATTACAACTATTTATGATGAACTACTCAGAAATTTCGACAATAAATTAATAAAGAATAGAACCAACTCTTCTGATGCAGAGAAGATAGAATGAAACTCGTGTAACATCCGTTAAAGTTATAAAAGATAAAGTAACAAGTCACCAAGACATGAGCTGACTAGTGATGTGTCCGAGTAATTTTTGTCGAGTCAGAGTCATCTAATTTTTTTGCGAGTGGATTCAGAGTAATGACTTGGTCGAGTCGAGTCAGAGTCGAGTCACGAGAACTGTCGAGTCACGAGAAATGTCGAGTCACGAGAACTGTCGAGTCACGAGAACTGTCGAGTCGCTTCGAGTCATTGGTTTGCAAGCTCGAGTCAGTGTCAAGTCACAGGAAATTTCACATTTTTTCTTCAACGTTTTTTGCTATGAAATGGCGCCCGACAAGTTAGAAAATGGTGACCAACATGCTATGAAATGGAGCCCGATAAGTTAGACAATTGTGCCCAAAGTTGCTTTAACTAGTTTGATTGCAGGTATTTATACCTAAGTTTATTGAGATTGCGTCTCTTTCACTCTCAGTCATTTCAAAAAGTCTAGCCCAACCTTGTTGCAAGTGTTGCAGCCTCTCAGTTAGCATTGTTTTGAATGTGCGATTCACCAAGAACGGGATGTGCATGATGAACAAAACCCATGTGGCGCGAACAAGCAGAAATAAAATGATCACGACGTGGGATCTTCATTGTTGCTTGGTGCAACCATGAAAAGCTTTGCGCACTTGCTGCTCTGCCTTTCCAATCACAACAAAGTGGTGCTTTGACCAGGATGTGAAGGTGGTGCCAGGTGCAACCTTCACAAAAAGAACCTGCAATGGGTGATGTTCGTTGCAAAAACAAGGGGATGTTGTTGGAACCTTTCAGTTGGCATTGTATTGAAAGTTTGGTTTTCGCATGCCCAATACATGAAAATGACCAGACATTAAATCTTGCAACATTTCAATATATTGATGGATTTGGATGCTACCATTTTTGCTTAAAACAGAATTGGATTGGAATTGAATATTTTCCTTTGAACTTCTTCGCAACTTTCGCTTCAGTTTTGCGACTGCAGATTACTGTTACTTTCGGTTCAGTTTTGGGACTGCAGGTCACTGTTACTTTCGGTTCAGTTTTGGGACTGCAGGTTAACAGTGGATTGCAGCCACGGACACGTTGGGAGCAATTTGTTGCAAGCACAGTGCTGCATCGCCCTGAGCCAACCAAAGAAAGTGTCGAACCGACAACCCTCAGCACAATAGCAATTGAGATTACTCATTTGACCAGGTTCACTCTTCTATTGCTGCTACGAATTCTACGTTATATGTGGCGTGATCACGTCGCCACCTGGGCTCAAGCTAATGACAGTGGCAGGAATTTGGATTTAAACAAGATTCGGTTTTCACATTTGCATTATATCTTGCAATAGAGTTTTGGTTTTGAATCTGAAAAACTTAAATCACTTTATTGGTATCTGGAAAAGACACACGGTAACAGTATGAGACCCACTGCCATGATCACGATATGCAAAAACAATATTAAACCACGATAAGGTGTCAATATATTGTGCTCCTACTGATCCCTCAGTGAAAGCAAAGTCTCAGGTCTGCCTCTACGCAAGTTGGGGACACTTGATCCTTAAAATGCAGCATAGCACAACTAGACAGTCAAAACAGAAAATTTCCCCCATTCTTGATCATCACTGAAGCAAAAAATCCTCATTTCTTTGTGAACAAACGGACTGGGTTTGTCCATCAGGAACTCAGCGATTTTGTAAAAATGACTCTGACTCGATTCTCGAGTCATTGACTGTGACTCGAGACGAGTCATTATGTGAAAAACGTGACTCGACTCGAGTCAGCACTTTTTTCAACGTGACTCGAGTCGAGTCCGAGTCATCAAAAAATGTGACTCGAGTCGAGTCGAGTCATTGACTCGAGTCACGCTATCACTGGAGCTAACTAAGAAAGCAACCTGGAAAGCCGATAGCAAAGAATAAACAAGAAGCCTAAACAACAGGAAGTCTCCTGATAGGAAGACATTAGCCTACATGACACACGTTGACTAATAACAGGAGTTGAAGCTTTGCAAAACAACAAGTGACATTACGAGCCCGGTCACAAGACTGCCTTACCGACAAGATAAATGAAAGAGAAAAGTTGCTAAAGATTGCCTCAGAGTCATGTGAACATGACAGGATGAAACAAACCAACAAACATGCTTAAATAAGGCCCAAACAAGTTATGAGAACAGGAAGCTAAGCTCAACCTTATAATAAAGAACGGGAAACAGAACAATAATCCAGTCATAGAATGCCTTGCTCCAAAGAAGATTAAACACGAAACAAAGACTTTAATTACAAAAAGCGTGTGATTTTACCCCAAAACTTCAGAGATCAAGTTTCCCTCATGTGGTCTATTGTAAGAAGATGCTCTGCAAGACTGAAACCCTTTTCCGATTGAAACTTTATTAAAAGTAAACTATGTGTTTGCATTTCTGTCACAACAAAATTCTGACAATATGTATCATGATTTCTGCAACACATAAATTCTGTCAATTATTCTAGCCATTATTTCGTGTCGTACATTCTGGCCAAACGAATTCTCGATTTGAACAATACTCTTTCATAAGGTAGCCTTAATACTAAATTTAGGGTTAGTTACGCAGTCTTAAACAGTGCAAGAACTTACCAGGGTTTATCTAGCAAACTCACGCAAAATTCTAGGTATTCCAGAAAGACAAGTGGACGGCTAACCAAAATGACAAAAAGGTTTAAACCCATATCCTCAGACTTTGTTACAAATATTTAAACCTTTTGGGCTACCCTATGCATGCAAAATGAAAAAAACGATTTCAGTTGCAGGAAAGATATATTGCCAGGTTGGTATTTCAGATTCCGTTGCAGATCAAGATCTCACAAAAGATCCAAGTACAATAGCAACTGTGACCCTACATTTTCCCATGCTTGTACCTGAAGAACAGCTGGAGGATATATCGATATTTTAAACATGTCATTGTCCATTAAATCTATCCTTGATTTCTGGTATTATCTGTGTAATGTCAAAGACGGTGTGGATAACACGGAGTTCGAAATATTTTATGATTTAACCAGACGTATGCTTTTGCCATCTACTGCATCACTAGAAAGAACATTTTCACTTGCTAATACTATTAAAACAAATACAAATTTTCTAAAACCGAGACTGTTTAGAAATTTTTTTATCAAAACAAGCATTGTCATGTAGCAGCCATCAAAACGGTTATTGGATACCTAAGCCTGAATTACTGAGAAATCTCAAAGGGTCAATAGAACATGTCACCAGCATGACATAAAATGTCTTGAACAATGGGATCCAAATGTTACATGTTCACGCTGCAAACGAAAAGTTGGAAGAGGAACTTTAAGCAAATCAGGACTTTAATCACTGTTTCACCTCAGGTGTTTTGATCTATTCTCTTTTGCAAATTATAATTTCCTTTTTTTGGCAGAGAGATGTTTTCTTCCATTTATAATCCGAGTGTATTAGAAATTAGCCTACTCAATGGGAGCCCTAGACAAAATAGTCGGCGACTAGGTATGCGGCTTGGCCAACGGTCGTGCTGAGATTCACGCAAACTCGTTGAAAGACCTTGGCGTTATCAACATGGAATCTGATTAGGTGAATAAAAGTAAATTTCATGAATAATTAAGAGTAGACATACAATTTTGACGAATATTTATCGATTTGATCATATACCGGCAATTAAATCTGTGCATACCACAGTTTCCTGGAGCCCCCCTTGGATATTGAGACCCTAGGCTATGGGTGAATCCGGCCCTGACGCCAGTCCCGTCGCGAAGGGAGGGCTTTGCCCCCCAAACAGAGATCCAAGTCACCCCAAATTGAAACCTGAAACACTATAAATCAGTGGAGTTTTGGTTAATTTTATAATGTCAAACCCCCCGCACAAACGCAAAGCCCCAATGCAGAACCGTAAACCCCCCTATTGAAAACCTTCTGGTGACGGTCTTGCCTGACGCCACATATGATGGGTAAATCCTGCCCTGACGTCACATATGATGTTGAAGTCGTGACAGCCGTAGTGGAGTGAACCTGTTGGAATTGAATCTCTACTGCTGTTATGTATAGGCGTAGCCAGGGGGGCCAAAAGGGCTGTGCTCCCAAATTTTTGGAAAATATAGTCATTTTGTGCTATGAGAGGAGTTTTTCCAAACAAAATAGTGTGATTCGCATATAATCATACACTTTAGCCCCCCCAAACTTTTTGGCCTCCCCCAAATTTTAGGTCTGGCGACGCCACTGCTGTTATGCCGAGGGTCGTTGGTTCGACTCTCTCTTTGGTTGGCTCAGGGCGACGCAGCATTGTGGCTGCGTCACTAAAAACTCGTTCCGACGGAGTCGATGTTGCTGTCATACCCAGGAGTTCTCCAGCAGCAGCAATCAGATAAGGGAAACGATGCACGGTTTTACAAAACCCTAAAAGGGGGTGTGCAGCCCATGGCCAAAAGTGGCCAGGGAGCTGACGTTTCGTGGCCTGTGGCCCGCGGAAAGGGCCAGATTTTCAAGCAAGCACTACGTTTTGGAACGGTATTGTCAGGGCTGGATTAAGGGTAGCCTACTGTAGGCTTAAGGCTAAATTAATAGTTCTTCAAATTTTAGGAGATAATTCGGTAGGTACAGTAAATGTAATAAAAACAATAATTAAAAAGAAATATGAGGGCCGAACTTTTATAGGGCCTAAGGCTCTAGCCTAAGCCGATGCAACTGCATTGGATCCCGCGCATCAGGGGTCCAGACCCATGGTATTTAGGTAGACTGTTCATTTTTACCAGATACCCCTTGCGCTTGAGAATTCAGTGGAAACGGCTTATAAATCTCATTGTTAGCAAACAATGCTCTCGTTAGAACTAGCGATGAATTTCCTCTATCATCCAACGTTAGCAAACGTGCTCAATTCTCGTGGAAAAGCTTTATATCTGCGGTCTATCGTGTTCGTATAGCACGGTTGACTGAGGATGACGACGTTATAAACCACTGCTCAGAGGGGCCCCGCGTCTAGATCTTGCATTGAGCCCCGCACCTGCTAGGGCCGGCCCTGTTAGTAGCCTAATGGTTAATTCGGCATTGGGTATTGCCAACCTTGCGTGGGTGGTTAGCCTGTTGTCTAACACGCAGAGCTTGACACATGCAACTGTGGGCCATGGATCATTCTGGTTATTTCATTTGGCCCGTAAACATCAAAGCTGACGGACTGTCGTAACGATTGTGACTTCTGCGTGCGAGTGGACAGGCAATGTGATAAAATAATCATTGATAAGACTACGTAGTTTGTATTGCGACTGTGAATAAGAAATTGATCGAGTTTTTACTGTTTTCGCTTTTCTGTGATGGGATGGCGGCATGGCACTTGTGACCATTTTCTTGCACTTTCATTGCACGAGGTTGCATTCTCGTTTCATGATGCACTCTACTTTCACATTTAAAATTATCGTTGGACAAATTAGCAGTTTTTTGCAAAACCGGAAATTAGAATTAAAATTGGAGCACTGACGCTTTTAGCAAATTAGTCATCAAAAAGCTCTACAATTTTGGTGCGAGGTCCCGGACATTTCCCGGTTCACCCAAGGTTAATCCGGCCCCGGCTTTAGGCGAAGTGACGATATACCCGAAGTCGTTATCAGTGGCGGCTCGTGGTGAAATTGGCCGGGATGGCTGCGAAATTTCATCTCTGGTTGAACATACAGCATTGTCGCCTTGGCTCTTTTCATAATTAGTGGCGTTTCCAGACACTCCAGCAGTCCTAATTATATCAAACTCGAAATCTTCAGTTCTCCTTATTGATACATAGAACACATTTACTTTAGTGAAACCAAACCCAAACCCTAAAGCGTAAACACGAACGCAAAAGAATTAAACCGGTCCCATCAAAAGTATGACGCATAATCACTGCCACCAAAGCTGCAAAGGCGAGAATCGAACCCAGCAACCAGCACCACTCGCTTACAAAACTTAGAACATTCCGCTCGACTACTAAGGCATTATTATTAACAAGACAAAGCTTAGGATTTTTTTCAAACCGTGTCGTGGCAGCAGACCTAGCGCAACTTTCTTTGAGCTGGTACTTTAATCAGGTTCTTTCAAATGAAGCTCAAATTTTCCAAAAAATTTCAAACAGTTTATGATTTTACACAAAATTTCTGGTATTACTGACTGGATTGTTGTGCTTTTCCAGTAACAGTTTGTATCCTGAATCAATTACAGCTGCAATGTTCACCTTACACAAAAAAAATTAAAGGTCTATTTGAATGCTTATAGGCTTGCCAGATTTCTCATGCATCAAAATTTTCACATTTCAATATTCTAAATCAGTCACACCTTTCGTTGTCCAAGAATTATATCCACCAACTACTGCCATACATCTTCAAACGCCAGTCCTAGACAGCTCATCAGCTTAGCCTACTGTTGCAAGCTGCACTGGTGCAGACTGCAAAGGGTTGTATGTCCGCAGCCCGAGATTGGCGACCAGATTAGAATCCAATATCCCCGAAGTACTAGTAAGAACATTGTCAAACTTAATTATAAAATTCAATATCCAACAAATTCAGGTAGTAAAAAACAGTCAAGATCATATTTCCTCCGTGTTTTCTTTAAAAATTCATCGTCGCAATAAGTAAAACGCTTTGCGACAGGCGGATATACCACCATGTTTCTTGTAGCCAATTGTTCGGTTTCTTTCCTTTAGGGCTGTGCCGAAGACGGCCCTGAAATCGCCAAATTCATCGGCAAGAATGCTGAAAACGTCATCGCATAAGCGGCGTCGTTGAAAACAGCGAAACATTGGTTTTGATGGATTCCTAGGAAATGTTGAGTCAAAATGGTGTCGGAAGTACCGAAAATTACTGTGTTGTGAAATTTTCGTAACTAAATCCAAACTTGAGGCGTTTGGCGGAATCTTTTGCCTTACACTTTTCAGAGAGGGCTGCAGCGCGGCCCTGGTCGTCATGACCGAAGTCAAATGCACGTATACGTATAAGGAATTCTGTCGGGACCAACGAATAAGTGTCGTTACAGCCTGAGTCGTTGAAGGCGAATCTCTTGTACACACACTGACTGTTCCACCCTATGCAAATAATCGCAAACACTCTTGTAAGTGCAGCACTGAAAATTTTATTCACGTTCCAAACTTCTTTTGATAAAGCGTCGGTGGCAGGCCGTCGTAAATTTCCTCCAGAGGTCGCTCGACAACAAGCATTGTTTCTTCGTCAATGACATCACAATAAAGCAGAGGCTAGAAAAAAAAACGGGCAGTTGCAGAGGAAAAATTTCTCTATGACAGCAGTAACATTTATCAAGATTTGGAATTGAAAACTCCAAATTTATGTTTATGTTGACAGTGCATAAAACCAGTGGTGGGACCTTAAATTTACAAGAGCAGATTCTCTCACTCCAGGACTCACTAACAACAGATTCTCGGATTATCACAGTCTCTCTCTAGTCTAGAGGCAAATCATGCTGGTTGGCTCGATATAAGCGCAAAGGTTGGATACAGTCTAGCAAAGTAAAAGTATTGATTTCAGTTATTTTCCCAATTTTTTGTCTTGTTCTTCACTATCAAAAGTTAGTAAGAGGTCTCTAAGAGGTTTGCCAAAATAAGTTATAAGTATAAGGTGTTCATGGGGAAAAATTGAGAACTACTGACTTAAGTCAACAACTGTTTATCGGGATTAAAGAAATTCAAGGATCATGCTCTTGCAGACTGGTCGAATTCCATCACTGCATGGAACCTACCTGATCTCTAAAGCGGAACAATAAAGCAAATAATAAAATGCCGCAAAGATGTATACCTTTGTTTCAGTGGCTGCTAAACAAAGTCAACCTGAAGTTTATTGCTTCACAAGCTGCGGGGCGCTTACTTATAAAAAATTGCAGAATAAGAAGTCATTGGAATACAACCTCACCCAAATGATTAAAAAAAAGAAACGTATACAAAGAAATGTTCAACACGTATGTTCGGAAGACGAAGTTGACAGGTTTCCTAATGATAAAAAAAAACATTTCTGTGACAACGGCCACTATTTGACAAAACGCAGACGAGACGTGCCCAAGCCAGTATCTTTAGGAATAGGAAACCTGGGATTGGAAAGCCTAAAACTACTGACGTATGATATAATCGCAGAAGTGTTGACCTTTTCATCTAAACCTAAGGGGAAGATCCCGTCTTTGGGAAAACACTGTACTCAAAAATAACTTCAGATAAGCATAAATTTTGAAACTCGGCATGCAGATGTGGTTGAAACCTGAACTTCGAAACCGAGACTCGAAAATTTGTGGACCTTGGTGAAATATTCCTAAAAACTTTCGAAAAAATGTCAACACCACTTTGAAGTAGCATTTTTCGAATTTTTAGCAATTTGACCTGCTTTGGCTGTTTCTTATCTGGAGATACAGCAAACAAAAACATGCTATAGTACAGAAGTTCTCTCAAGCCATATCGTTGCGGTATTCAAAGTCTCGATGAAATAAACTTGTCACCTAGACCGAGACTGGTGAAAATGGAACCAGGAATAAAGTTCAGAAGAGACCAACCATGGTTCAAATCAAACGTCATGTTGAAAATTCGTTGCGTAAAACGTAACAGTCAGTGGCGCAACTGACGAGGAGGCAAGGGGGGCAAGCTGCCCCCCCCCTGGCAAGCGAAATGCAAAAACTGGCAAAAGCTGACAATTTGATATTTATTATTCTTTTGGTTCTGAGGTTTTCATTTTCTTTGCGTTTTTCGGGATTTTTTCGTTTTTTTAACTAGTACAGACATCCACAACATCCGGGTTCACTATCATTTCCTAACTTTTTCTTAGTGTTGACTAGTGGGCCTCCTTTAGTTAAGTTTTGCCCCTCCTGGCTCAAACCTCTAGTTACGCCACTGGTCACAGTAAGAGCGGGAATCAAACGATACGCAAACATATTATCTGATTTTGTTAGATGACCCAACCTGAGTTACATACTCACTTGAAATTTATGGCAGTATCTTCCATTTAAGCGTTTGCTTTGTGAAGTTGCGCCCTGCAAAGGAGAGGAAAGTTTATGCAAAGTACCAAGCAATATGTATGTGGTCTGCACAGCATTTCCATCGATTCAATGAAACACATGGTAAAAGCTTAGCGCTTGCAACACCAGTGTAACGTTCGCAGAGTTGTTGCATGTCTTTGTTTGCCCATTGTCCCTACGCGACGTTTCTCCCTGACGTGTTAATTGTGCTGATAAGGCCCCGAGCAATTGTCGGGCCGCGTTTATACGGAGTTCCGCCGCTGTTTTTCCGAGTCGCAGAGTTTTTGGATCGTATGTCTCATTGTGTCAGTATAACGGACGGGGGCCGAGAAGTGGTCCATCAGTTTTGAAGACGTATAGATCTCTGCAACACAAGGCTGCCACAGCACAAGGCTGTTTCTGATACAGGCCGTAAGATCCTCGCAGGGTAAAGCTGGTTCTCATAATTTTCGTTTATCACGTTTTGTGGGCTTGCCAACATAAAGCAACGTGCATTCACGAATTTTCCGGTTCTCTGTTCTTGTGATTTGGACCTGATTGATTGTAAGTCAGGAAGCGACAACGACCATCCACATCCAACACATTCATGCTGAACAAACAACGAGCTCGGGCTGAAACTTATGTCCAACCAGCAATAACTTCTTGAACCGCCTCATACCAATATCAGTTGTGAAGATCACCGAAAGACAGAGCAGTGAAGAATTTTTAAAGACAGAAATTTCGAAAAACCTCCTAACGCTATTCTCGTCAAAGTATGCAAGAAAAAATCGCCTGAAAAAAGTCTCCACTCGACCGTTTACGGGATTTGCGAGGTTGGTGACGTGTGGTATGACGTAGATTCGTTAATCGAGGAACGCAGAGCAACTGCGGCGAACACATTGTTACGTCACAACAGAGTGTGCAACCCTTACCCGCGCCAAAACGAAAATTCCGTTTCTGGCAACAAAAAAGATTTCTTCTTTTTTCTTGGACTGAACCAACAAGATTTTCCACACAACGCCAGGCTTTGTATGAGGACTGGACCAGTCCAAGAGAGACGCCAGAGCAGGGTTCTTGCTCCGGGCGTGAAGGTCCTTCGACCAGTGCGTGTAGCAGTGATCCTTTAAACTGTATTCATAGACCTGCGAACGGATGTTTTATCAAAAAGGTTGTCGTGAGTAAATGAACGAGAAGGCGAAGAAGCCAACTGATGCAGACCCAGGCCCCACTCCCCCTAAATCTCCACACTCCCCCAACCACGGCACTTAGTAAGATTTAGCGCAACTACTGTTGTTTAAATCTTCAGATTTTCTTTTCGTCTGCCCCCCTACCATGAGCGCAAGGGGGGTTAAACATCCTGTCATCAGCGACTTGTGGGTGAGGAGGTGTCTGTTGCTTTGACGGAGGTCTACCGGACAGTTCAAACCCTTGAAGAAATTGCGCCACTTGAAGCCTAACCTACTATCACAGTGTTCAACCCTGGGAACTAATCTGTAATTCTATAACTAGAGTATTTTTTATTTTCTACCATTCACAGTTGAACTACAGCAGGGTGATTGCAACAAAAAGTTGCCCAGGCATTTCGCGGTGAAAGATTAGAACAACCGGTTGTCTGTTTTTTAAATTGATCCTAAAGCCGTGGTAGGAACAATTCACGATATTTTGTGCAAGCCTGCCCTACACGGAAGAACAAACGCGATTGTGACATCACAAGACAGTAGGATTTGATCAAAACGATTAAGACGAGTAGAGAGACAACCGTGTGCAGTAATCAAACAAAAATATTTATTTGGTAAAAAAAAATTTTTACGCTACGATACGACTTGCTTGCGTCGACAACCCTCCCCATTAAGATTTCCTCACCTGCAGGTCCACGTAAGCAACGATGACGTCATTACTATCCGGATGGAAGCTTATAGCAGTCGGTGGGTAGCAGTATCGAGGCAAGGAACAAACCAGCTGTGGAAGAAAATGAATATTGTTGCAGAGAATCTTCAGCAAAAGCTTGTTTATTGATTTCATGAAAGAGAAGCAAACAACGACTTTCTTCATTCTCAGGGATTTTTCTAACTGCGACATCGTTGGATGACCCAAGCTATCGATTTGCTTTGGATCAGAGGTGGGGAAACACACAAGCACACCTTCAGCACATCTTGAACACATATCGATTTGCTTTGGATCAGAGGTGGGGAAACACACAAGCGCACCTTCAGCACAACACAAGCACACTTTCAGCACATCTTGAACACATATCGATTTGCTTTGGATCAGAGGTGGGGAAACACACAAGCACACCTTCAG
>JGI24159J19872_10011138_pt1 | contig 11797 bp, 7 predicted proteins | sample Ectturendosymbi4_FD_19872 | JGI IMG/M metagenome (IMG submission 19872) | reverse complement strand
CATCCATAGATTCACCTATCACGTCCTGCAACAGAAAAGACATTCGTTAAAAAATGGGTTTTTTATCGAACAAAATATGGGCACGCATCTTTTTGGGCCCCCCTGGTATGATAGAGTGCTACGCAAGAGATATCTTGTCATTAATTCATTTATGCGACGTGTGGAGCTACTAGCTACATGTAGGAAATCTCAGTAAAAATACACATCTTCAAGTCAGTTTAATATGAAAAAAGTGTGGAAACTCGTTTCCTCATCACCCGCACCCCTGCCTTTAACCCATCGGTTCTCAATCACAAACATAAGTGCCGAGTACGGGCGTGCGCGGCACTCTCACAATTCTTGTCAACTGTGCCGCTTATTCTTGACGTTCATTTACCAGACTCAACTATTTTTCTCTTGTTATCCAAGTTTCCCAATGCTTTGTCACACCAAAATGATTCGCACAATTTCACTGTCAAGAGACAAAGAGAGTTAGCGACAAATGGCATAATTTTACACTTTACGAAATATTTAAGTGGATTATTTTACAGTTGTCGGCATCGCCTTGAAGTACTGAGGCAAGCATAAGCGAAAAATGTTAACTCGAAAGACACTAACTAAACTAACAGGAAAGCAACCAGCAACAATAGTGACCACCCATTGATTTCATTCTCTTCATTCTTTTTGCACCATTCATATACAGCAATGAGTGAAATTCGAGGATTCGCAGGTGGTGTCGATCACAGTGACTTGTTATTATGGGCGCCATCTNCCGGTGACCACTTTATTTACATGTGGCGCCATCTTCAGACCGTCACAATTACGACAATATATTTGTGAAGTCACGGATTTTGCACGCCTGCCTGAGAAAATAGCAATCCCGGTGTCTATGATNACAAGCGTTAACAAAGCATTGCTAGCATCATAACTTTGACGTTTATAGAAGGGCGTTGNCATTAAGAGTGTTAACACAACAGTAAGAAANNCTTAATCTTCACAAACCCGCGTCTTCAGGTACGATGATCTCATAAGGCTTGCCAACGAAGTACGGCGGGTTGTCATTGACATCCGTCACCGTAACCGTCAATGTAGCGGTTGACGAGTACGCCAGATTCTGACCTGGTGAATCCCGAGCCTGCGTAAATAGCAGGCTCAGCAAATTGCACAACGGCGTCTTGATTTGCGGGACTAAGAAATGCAGATCTACAGGACATAAACAGGTTTCACTGCATGCAATTTTGCCACAAACAATTTATTTTCTCTCTAGTTAACCTATCAGGGGTCAAATTCAGCATGTCCACTGCGCCGTCCAATTTAAAATAACTAGCCTGAACATAAAAAAGGATGCACCTCTGATTGTTGCAGATCACTAACAGTTGGATTGGTTTGCAAACTAACGCATGCAAACAATGAAAGCTTCTCACCTCGACAAACAGCTCATACGTGTCGGCCTCTTCTCGATTCAAGTTAGACGTTGTCGTTTTAATTTCTCCTGTCTCGTGGTTTACCATAAAATACCTCAAGCCTTTGCCGCTAGATGGCAGCAGCCGGTATCGGATTTGACCATACGGTTGTTGCGGGTCGTCCGCGTCGCGGGCGACCATGCTCGTCACAACACTCCCTGCATGAAGGACAACTGAAACCTATATGAACAGACGATCTGACGAGGTCAAGATCTGTCGTGATAACAACGCTAACTGCGAGCGACTGAGCGGCATAATGCTGAACGGAGTGGCAAAGCTTTCGAAAGATTTGTCCTTGTATTGCCAATCGGTGAGGGCCAGGCACCTTAATCTCATTGAACCATGGGGAGTTTCATCAAGATCGTTCGTCAGATGCCTTGGAAAAGAAGGGAAGCGCTTTGCACTTCAGGTATTTTGACTATGCCATCACTGCGTGCAAAAATCGGCAACACTTTTCAACAAATACGTTTTTTTCAACAATCGCTTGTCCAATGACCACTGGCCAGTATTTTCCGTACATAAGATTCGGGATCAACTCACCCATAGGCGAACGTTCTTTAACAAGAACGTAGTGTTGTCCGAGTGCGAATTGTTGTTTGTTGTCGTTGATGTCCTGCACACTGATAGTTATGTTGCTTGGTGGTTCCGCTTCGGTGCCATTAACGTAAGTAGCTGACACCTGGCAGGGAACAGGGAATTGTTTCGCGCGGAACTACTGTAACAGTCGCAAAGCGAAAAAAACGAAATCACGCCCGAGATTGCTTCAAAACCATGATTCAAAGAATTTATTCACTAATCTTATCATATACGAAAATGCATACTGGTGAAAAAATTTAATCACTAAATGGTATAACTGAAGAAAGCAACGGATATAAATCCGTGTAAAACACCGGAGAAAAAAAACAAGAATCCAAAGAACAGCACACCTTCAACAGGCACGTTTGTCCCAGACACTTACAAGGCAAGCCTCGCTTATAAACAACATGTTATTTAAAATGAAATTTACTCGGTTTTCTCGAACTCTGCTTTAAAAACGTGGTGTTCTTCACGAATTCTAGAAATAGCGTTATGTTGTTAAGTTCCAATATAACCTTTTAATACAATTTGATTTGTCCCCATCAAAGTTTTCCTTTTTTTAATCATATTAAGCATATCACAACTTGCTGTACTCCGCTGAGGTGCATGAAAGCAATCGGTGGCAAACGATGGAAAATCTAACTAAACAATTTTGTGCACCAAGTAGTTGAAAACCACCCCGCATGATTGGCCCCATGTGGTGATATACATCTTATGATTTGAAAAGTGAACTCCGTTTCAGTTAAGAAGCTTGAAACGCCAATACCTTGGTGTAAACAAGCCTTGGACCCAGGATTCGTCAGTCGATCTCAATACCCCCTTTTGGGACGTTAGCCCCACGTTGGGAATCACTGCGTTACAAGGCAGATAGTTGCTGATCGGCCCATCTCTTCCACAGTACAGGTTTACGCAAAAACAGAATGCCATGGTCATCAGCAGTTTTCTAGTTCGAAGCCGTAAATCACCCACATAATTGTGGCTTTAACGCTTTCCAGAGGTCATGAAAATGCAGATGTAATCCTAAGCCGAGTGCCAGTGATTTAAAAGCTGCAATGAACAATAGATCAAGGTCACGTTCGATCAAACAGCATCCATCAAAACTTTGTTTTTTATCGTGAAATTCTTTGTCATATGCGCAACAAAGCAGTACTGCAAATCAGGCCCGTAGTCACGGGAGGTCATTCCGGGGAAGCGCCTTCCCCATGTACCAGTTTTAAACAAACTGTTCGCAATCTCCAAGTGAGATTCCGCATTGAAAATAACGTTAGATAAATGTTTCTTTCAAAATTAGGAAAAACGTTCACTTCCATAAAATTTTCGAAAAATTACACTCAAGCAGTCGGCGTATGGATTGCTGTGAATATACGATCGAGAGAAAAATAGCCTTTAAAAACAGAAATAGTCAGGGCGCTTGTCGCAGCTTCAGAAAGCGAAAGTGTTATCACTGTTGAGTTTCAGAGATACGGGAACCTTCCAGACAGTGATAGCTTTGACACCAGCCTATTTTTTTTCGAAAGTTGCTAACCCTTTTCAAAAGGACGGTTGCAAAGGTGGCGAAAGATTTCGTCTATAAACGACTGACACAAAAAGGCAGGTTGCCCCAATACAAATAGAATCTAATGGGATCGGTCAAGTGACCAAACTATTATGACTATTACGGTTTTCACGACCTTCATGGGATGCTACGAACAGCGGTGAATATTAGGNGAAACGAATGAAGCGGTAGCCTCGGATCCCATTTTTTCAGAGATGCTGGGTGGCCNCTCTTTGAGAGTTTCGCACTTAGTCCTTGCATTATTTTAGTGAAAAGCTCATTAACCACTCTAGAGCCACATTTAATAAACTCTGAAGAAAGTCATGTGTTTTTCAAAATAAAGCAAAATATATGTGCAATTGTGCCAAAAAGGGCCCTCTATAACGTTAATTTGTAGACAAGGAACAATTTAAAATCAAATGACGTTTATACAGTAACATACAGTAACCCACGTTTTATACAGTAACATACAGTAACCCACGTTTATACAGTAACATACAGTAACCCACGTTTTATACAGTAACATACAGTAACCCACGTTTTATACAGTAACATACAGTAACCCACGTTTTATACAGTAACATACAGTAACCCACGTTCGCCCCTTAATAAGTTAACTCGCTTTCCACCAAACCAGAGCTCTGGAACCGGAACCCAATTTTTAATTTCCGACTTTGGTTCAACCATCTAAAATATGGGTGGGCAAACTTTTGCCCACTATACGCCAATTTTTTCAAACGTGTTCACTGATACGCCATACCATAGGCTATTTATTGAAACGGTGTTTTACACACAATTCGTGATTTACCGGGTAATATTGTTAAATGCAAATGGAATATCTGGCAAAGCAGCAAATAAACTTCAAATTTACTTACTTTTTCATGGGATAATCAAATCAAAAGCTGTGGGTGTACTGTAAGCTTTCGAGGAATCAGCCGACTGCGCTCTGCTTTCATCTTTTTGCGATGATTCAAAATTGCACATATCTGTATTCAAGTAACTACCCACCACATATGAGATAAGCAAGGAATCTATCGGCAATTTTTTAACGGAAAATCGATTTCAAGTAACACGTAACACTACGCATCGTCAGCTTTTAAAATTCATTCAAAAATCTATTTGCATTTGTTTGACGACAGAAAATTTGCCGATAGATTCCTTTTCGGTGGGATTTTGATTTCACCATTTTTTTCAATGTTTGGAGTTAAATTTGCTCGCGAGAGCAGCTGAGACTTCTTTACCTTTGAATCAATCAGGTGTGACCTCATTTTGCTTATATCAATATCATGGACAAAATGCTTGCTCACATGCGTAACGACATATATCCAAGTGAATTTTATACGTTTTGGGAAAATTTCACAGGGTAAGGACCACTATAAATTAATCACTTCAGAAACACACGGACTGAAGAAAGCTCATCAAATTTCGTTTTCAACAGGAAACTTAACCATTTGTTCCGAAAATCAAAATTTTGCCCATTTTGGCCGTAAACGTCCAGGAGAAATTTCTTTGTTTCTTTTTATTTAGGCGATAATCCGCATTTTTAGAGCCTGTGACTGGCGTCCTAGGGTTTGTGGATGGCAATTTATGGCCAAAAAACACAAATTAATAAATTAATCCCCAAATAACTCCCTACGGCCTAGAGGATTAGCTAATTAATTTGTTTTTTTGGCCAAAACCTGCCATCCACAAACCCTAGGACACCAGTCAAAGGCTCTAAAGGTGCAGATTTTTTTGAAAGAGTAAGCAAAGAAAGTGGTCCTTGAATTTTTTTTCTCAGTCCACGGTGACGTCATCCAAAACCCTTGACCTGCTCCAATTGTTTCACCACCCCCAAAAATTAAAACCTAAAATTTCTCAATTTTTTTAATCGAAACTACAAAACTTTCCACATCTTTAAAGAATTTGAACAGCTCCTCTATCGGCTGATGAGTAATGGCCGGTTACGTGCCAGCCAAAATAGCTAAAATTTTGGCTTTTCGGGACTTCGAGGGTTAAGGATCTGTACGAAACAAAAAATTGTTAAAAATATTGGAAGTTTATTGTATCACTTTACACAGAGATGCAATGCGCCACTTCAAATCATCCAATGCGCCAAATTTAGCGCATGCGCCATAGGTTGGCCATCTCTGATATAAAAAATTGTGTCAGACTCCAGCTGAAATCATCTAAAACTGCTTAGGCTTCGTCACCGAGCCCCACGTGCCTGACTGCTGTACAGAATATTTGCTTTCGCGCGTATGTTATTTGCATAACAGCTTTCAAGTAAATCCATAAAAACCATTAGAACACATCTGATAATACAGTATTTTGATCGTGGGTTTGGCCACATCTACTGTATTTCTGCCCTTCTTTCTTCTCGGTATATGTTGCATATTGAAGGAGTTATGATCTTATGTAGAGGTTGACAGCTTCTTATTATGTGAAAATAGAGGTTTTAGTGTTCACACAGATTAGCATCCCCTGCTTTACGAGAGCGACAGACGAAAGGCAAACCATATGCACCATAGTTAGGCACATAATTACTCGCCAGCGTAATACGAACAAGTACTGGGCAAGTTTGCAAGGATGAAGCAGGTTCGGCTATATATCCTTCAAATTAAATCTAAACAATGCCACCAGTTACAATTATTTTCAATGGCATACGTTTGTGCAACTGGGAGAAAACTCCGAGTTTCTTCCAAGGAAATGGAGCATCTTTCAGATGCTAATATAGTTCATTGAGCTTGTAGTGACAAATAAGCGAGCACCGCAAAATTAAAAAAATTTCCAAGCGAAAGATCAGCACAGTGGCATGTGCTTCTATGAAATGCAACTCTTTTTTATTGCCGATACTATTTTAAAGCACCTTACCAACAAACTATATGAATTATCCACTTCCCGGTCCAACTTGTGCGTAGCAGTTAGATGCCCTTTGATAGCGTCAATTCTGAAAAGAGTCCCAGCACCTTTGCCAGAGATGCTGTATCGCACTGAATCAGTGCCATCGTCGAACGATGAATGGATCTGAAAAAGGAATCGTCCAGTGTGTTAGACTAGCTGAAAGAACATGAACAATATTCAACTGTGACCTGCGTTTGTCGTGTGCGCATAATCGCATGCCAAACAATTGTGAAAGATGCAAGCAAAAACATTTCCATACTGAAAAAACGTAGCAATAAGCATTGATTAACGTCAGTGCAACTGTACACCTAATTTGCTCTGTTTTCCTCATTGGACTACACGCTGCGCTTTTTAGGCCACGCCCACGTAAACAGAGTTTATTGATAATAATAGTTTCGTTCCCAAGCGCAACGTTGATTGGCAAACATATTTCAACACTTCGACTTAGAGAGAAATGCAGATGTCATATGCGTGGGAACAAAACTTCACTTGTTTATCTTGTCAATGTTTTCAGGAGTGTCAAAACGTCACCCTCTTTTTGTTGAAATCCGCTGCTGTCAGCAGAAGCCCGCTGCGTTTGGATGGTCGCGTCAGCAAGAACAAAAAAGCCGTTTGCTTGCCGTGGCAAGTCGCTGCGGTGGTGCTTGTTCTTCGGTCACGGAGAAAGTAATGGAGTCCCAGCGCTTTCGTCTTCTTCGCGCAACGTCAGAATCTGACTTCATGCTCCGGATGTCCATCGAATGACACAGCTTGTGTCGAATGATACCCCAAGATAATTCCGACAATGCAACGCAAGTTGCAATGCAGGCGAACGTCAGAAAAACATGAACTAGAATCTGCTTCATTTTTAACTCGTTGGCTCCGATCTCCTGGCAATATTTAGGCTTTTCGTTAAACCCTGTGGCTGCGTTTCAAGCGTAGCCTAATTTCTAACAAAACCGATAAAATTAAGGCGAACTACAGTCGACTTCTGCAAAACATACGAAACAGCGAAACGTAAAGCTTGAAGTTGACAGTAAGCAGAATCATAGGCAACCTCTCTTAAACACCAGCCGAGAGCGTGTTGAGAATTTCCTGTATTGCATATGATCCATCGGTCTTAGCAAAGACCTGTCTAATCTCACATGTCTTTTGATGTAGGCTACGGNTCTTCATATCACTAAGCTCAATATTCAGCAACAGAGTAGTATAGTACGAAGCAAAGAATCACACAGAGCTACGGTAAACGTGTCTGATTTTCACGTGATTGAAAGGTGGGGCAGAGTTCTGATTTTTGCTAAGATCAAGATGTGATTTGATTTAAGTCTAGGTGCTAGCAAGATCTCAAACTGTACATGGTCTACGCATTGAAATACTTTCATCAGCAGGCAGTTGCACAGTTCCNTCGGGCCACTATAAACATAGCACGTTGGCATCAAACGAACTTTGTCAGCAGTTACAGTGTCTGACATAGAGTGGTAATGTCAGCAAATCATCGTAATCAACTTCGATCCCAGGACTACATGCAAATGTCCTAATGATAATGGAACACAAGTTGTCCAGTACCTGATTTCACCATCACGTATAGCACGGCGATAAAGCTTCAATCTTTCCTAAATTAGTAACACGCCTCTTTGCGTTCAGCAGCAATGCTGTTTACAGTTGCACAGAAATGCTCAATCGTAGTCCTGCTCAAGTATACGAGAAAATGATACACTGCCGGTAGCATTTGTCCTTATTAGGCATATATTGTTCCCACGATAACAAATGCTTATGCGATCGTTTTGGAAGCGCAGGCGCGTTTTTCAACAACTCAGTTTGTTACGATGCAAGAGGAAACGCGTTTAGTCGTATCATTCCAACAGAAAACAGTACTTTCAAGAGGGAAACACCAAATCATCTTTGAATTCAGTTATTTCTGGGGTAACCCAAGGCTTGATTTTAGGCCTTTTGTTTTTATGAAAACTATACTTTTCGCTGACGATGCAGTTTTAGCTCAGAGCGACAATAATCTGGGAAAATTACAAAACTCGGTTAATTGTGAAATGATAAAGGTACTGGATTGACTCACTGCAAACAAACTCTCACTATTTCCAAAACAAAATATATGCTAATCACAAATAAAAATGTAAGAACAGAATCCTTTGCAATAAATGCAAAAGGTAATCGTATTGAAAGAACTTTTAGTTACAAGTACCTTGGTGAAATTGTAAATGAAAACTGACTTCAAAAGAGCATTGTAAACAGCTGTGTTGTACGATATCCAAATATGTTGGTGTAATGTGGAAAAAGATCTGAACTTTTCTCATTAATGACGTTGGGTGTTGAATTAATGAAAAACCATTCACTGAAAAGTCTTTTTCAAAAATCATTCTCAAACGCAACAATCTAAATTTTCGATTAGAGATGGAACATCGAATGAACTGGTCGAAAACTGAGATTGTTGCATTTCAGAATGATTTTAGAAAAGACGTTTCATTGAATCGTTTTTCATTAATTCCACACCCAACGTCATCAACGAAAAAAGTTCAGATCTTTTTCCACAAATCTATAAAACGACGTTTGGCTATAATTGACTACAAACCGACGTTTGGCTATAATACGAGATTACATACTTTTGATTCATTTTGGCTCAGCTCGGCGTATAGTGTGTTTCTTACTGCTGTTATTTTATTCTACTTTACAATCTGTTCTCCGTTATCTACAGTACTTTGCCTTTTCAACGTTCTCATCAATGTTATCACTACGTCATGCAATCACCCTCGTTCGTTGAATTCTACTGCTCTCCTGTTCCAGTCGCTATTCACCCTGATGAAAACCTACTGTTAGTTAGCCGAAACGTCGCTGTCGTTTTAAAAAAAAGAGTTTTAGAACAGTTGAGAAGACTTTTATTATTGTGGCAGAGTTAATAACCTTTATAAAAGGCAGAAAATTTTCCAACTAAAAGATATATACCTACGATATTGAAGTGAGCAAATTCATGTACATGTATACTAAATCTCAGCTNCCGGCTACGTTTAACAATTTTTTAAACTCATTGCAGATGTTCATCATACAAGACAAATCAAAAGCCGACAATTTACTTTACCAAAAGCACATTCAAACTCAGGCACTAACATGATAAAGTATAGTGAAATAGACATCTGGTTAAAAATTCCTTTAGAAATAAAATAAACCATGTTTGGCGCGTTTTTTTAGAGGAATACAAAAAATATTTATTACTCGGCTACTAGAAACCTATTTTGCGTTCTCTTTATTGGTTTTACATAAGCCAAGTGCTTTGATTTAACTATTTAACGCTGTTAAATGGAGATAGTCGACTCATGAAGATTCGTGGTTATATCTTACTCAGTTTGGTTTCTGGTGTGTTTACTAAAATTGGTCGCATCAAACCCTTATATGAAGTAGTGCAATGCTTTTGGTCTAAACGAAAAATGTGCCTACCAAACTGTAAACGAATTTCCGTTACCATGTACGACTTGTGATATCGACTGAGAATTATTTTTCGTAATACATGTTTGGACGCCTTGTTCTCAGCCTGCTTAAATTCCATGACACCATTGCAGTGCTGCACTAGTTTATAACTTTTGACGAATTTCCTCTCTAGCTTTAATGAATATTTCAAACATGTGAAAATAGCAAATGTTTAATGTGACAATGTTAAAACATTTTCCTCTGGCGGTTTGACTTTGCCTGCAACGCATTTTGCTTCAATAAACCATATAACCGCATTGCGCATATTTATATGTACATATCTGCATTACGCATGCCTCATACTCAGAGCAAAATATTTTACTTACTGCTATAAACTGCTCCCTTTACACTATAAGTTGCTTTGTTCTTGGGAGGTCTGCAGCCTAAATGACCCCTGGTCCTTCGCAGCCTCCCATTCCCATGCATTAGCGCCACCAAGCGTTTTCGTTTCTACCTACACCACGTACAGTATAGGGCAGCAGAGGGCAGCGTTTCCCACACTTTTCAGGTTTGCAGCATCGTACAGGAAAAAAATAAAATTTGCGGCACCCAGTGGCGAACGAACGAACAGCAGTTAGTTTTAAGATTTAATGACATTTTTGCAAATGTATTTTACTGATATACTGAAAAACACTTGTGTGTTCCTTGTCATTGCGATGTATGCTAAGTCCAGCGTGTTGCGTGTGAGAGTGAAGACGATACACAATGCAATGCAGTGATGCAATCAGCAATTATTCTCAAGCTCACCTGACCATAAACACGTAACTTGTGTATGGGGAAAAATTTTATTATTTTCAAAACAAGCACAAATCAATCCCAAAAAACGCGGGCAGTAGGAATCGAAAAGACACGAAAAATGCACGAAAATTTTCGAAATTACGCCAGTAGCCGTTATTGGCTGTCTGTACACGATCCATGTCGTGATGCATTCGAAGCTGGCGGAAGTAGATGCAATAATGTTAATTAGGTTGAGACAAGAAAATGTGTTGTTTTTAGGAAATTATTGTGTTTTTGCACGTAAGGTCTATTCACCCCAAATGGGCACAATTTGTTACGGCAATACGGAACCTGTGGCACATTATCGATCACAAAAAAGTTAAAACAATGCGATTTCACAAACGTAGCGGCGGCAATGCTTTTTCTGAAATTTGGGTTGTGGGTCTACTGTGCAGTCTTGGTTTGTGGGGCAAGAGAGTTGTACAAATAATACAACGGTTTTCAGTTTTTAATGAACCAAATTATTTTGGAGCTGGAGCCAAAAACTGTAAATGCCTGGAGCTGGAGCCAGATCCCGAAATTTGTGTTCCGGTTCCACAGCCCTGCCGGATGGTGGACCACACAGAGGGAGGCAACATTGCATTGGAAAGCAGTTTTATAGCCAAAGGCTTGATCAAATTCAATTTCTTTTGAAACAGCCGCTGTTTCAACAAGGATTTTTGCGGTTTGTGCAACATCATGATCAGCTGCAGCCAGAGGCGTAACAAGGGGGGCAAAATTCCCCGGGCACCGAATTATTTTGGGGGCGTCGAATGGTTGCGGGGGGCGCCGAAAAGTCCCAACAATGTCGCAAGTACTCTTTTGAACAACACATTTGCTTCCGAAAGACCTCAGGTTGGAACATGGGGGCGCCATACTAGTTTCTTGCCCTGGGCGCCATCCAACCTCGTTACACCCCTGGGTACAGCTAATGCAGTGCTCTGACGTTTTTCAATATTCCAAGGTGTTCAACGAAAGCAACTTAATACATTTCCTGTTAACAGAATATAACAAGCTTTGAGGTGGAAACCTAAGTCGAACCAATCTATTACCAAGATGAGTCACGCGGATCGAATGTGCTTCTTTTTACAACGCGATTTGTTTCATGTGTCGAAACAAATATGCTTGGTACCTCATTAACATGCCAAATTTT
>JGI24159J19872_10011136_pt1 | contig 11798 bp, 7 predicted proteins | sample Ectturendosymbi4_FD_19872 | JGI IMG/M metagenome (IMG submission 19872) | reverse complement strand
AAACAAATTTAGTGTTTTAAATATTCTTGGTTGTTTTTTTATAGTTTCATGGATTCCCACAAAGACATGAATATGAACAAATTCAAGATACCAACTACTAAGCATTTTTTCAAAGGGGAAAACTTTGTAGTTTATTGATGGTCAATGCAGAGAAATGGGGCGCGAAACTAAAGAAGTGGGAGCGATGCCAACTTGCTACTGCCTAACTTTTATGTGTTGCAAGCCTTGTCTTCCCAACTTTCAGTGTTTTCAAAGTTGTGTATCATGAACACCCTTTTGCATTTTCTCCTTCTACTATTTCAGTTATGCCTCTCAGGAACATACCCTTGGGCGTATCTCAGGCAAATAAAAAGTGATTATCACGGTTGGCTGAGTATGATGACGTCATCAGAGGGCCCCTCTTTTTTGTCTTGCCTCGGGCCCCCCAACCCTAAACCCACCACTGTATATAACCTCATTACGTCTGCTTCCATGTTGTTGCACACTTCTGAAAACATTCGTTGCTTCCTTGAGCATGAGCAGATGAAATTCAAAAATTTTTGACCTCATCAAGAACAATCGCCTGACCTGAACGCTGGCTGTTTTCTTGAAGTAATGTCCAAGCATAAGTTCTCGATGAATCATGCCATGAATTGAAATACAGTCAAAGGAAACGTTTTTGCTTTTCGGACAGCCACATTAGTAGAACCTTGCATCACCAANTCAAAACTTTGGGGGGTGCGGTTGCACCCCCACCTACGGTTTCATCGAGCTGAATACCAAACAACTGAGCTTTCTTCAGCTTGTCAAAAAGTTGTTTTAACAAATCTTCTGAGTTATGAAGGTATCTATGTTTAGTTCTATTATCTGATAGTGGAATTTTTCTTACTTTGTGAACGTTTTTTTTCCTCCGTGCAGAATATCAGTGTTAATTTTAAGACAGGGAAGAACTACAGCTTCCAACCCGGTGTACGGATGTTTTCTGGGCATGAGGACAGGACCTATTTTCAGGAAAGCAAGTACTAAATCGACATTTTTATACCACAATATTTTTAAACGACGAAAGTTACCGCCAATGACTTTCTAGAGATGCTTCAATTAATGCCTTTGACATGTTTTGATGAGTAGAATGCTGCGACTTCACAAGTTTTTTGAGATGCCCTGGAGCCAAAAACCCATACACGATGCAGGCTTTGTTCCTTTACAATGCAAGCTTTTTTCTCTTGAATAACTTTCTTTATAACTACACACTGGTGACTCTCGACGTTACTCCCGGAAAATTGGACTATGTTGCACTCAGCATGTGATTCTCTGCCATCCTTACTCCCACTTAGTTCACTGAAGTATTTACTTTGACAGTTACTATGCTCTTTTTCACAACTATTTTTCGCTACCAAGTTCTTCTTTAAAAAAATGCGTATGTCCAATTTCTTTGAGGAAGAACAATTTACTGCAATAACTTTCAAGAGTATAAGATAACAACCTAAAATCTGAACAAAAAATTGCAAAGTTACTCACTTCCTCTCGGTATAAGTTCTCGCTCAGCCCCAGCTAACTGCTTGAAATGTAATGTGGAAAATTATGTTACTACAAAACAATAATCACTGCCAAGAAAAGCATGATTGTTACATTAGCTCACGCATAATTCAAGCTAGAACAATGGTTCCCAGCCTTTTCTACCTGCGGACTCCCGACTGCGCTGCATTTAACGAAAAAAGGATACCAGTGGCGTAGCCAGCCGAAAATTTTGGTGGGGCCAAAATATTTGACTTTAGGCGAGTAACAGTATGTTTGTTTGGGACGCCGTTTCTCAAAGCACAAAATGGCTACATATGCTAAAAAATTGGGGTGGCCATGCCTCCCCTATGAAGGATACGTGATGCTACGTTGACCAACATTACAAACTGGCGGGAAAAGAGAGACAACTCACACTCTCCGATATACGATTTTAGGGCCTGTGAAAGGTTGGCACATTGCGCTAACGCAAAGAACATTGAATGTGAGGCAATGTGACTGTTCTTGAAAAACACACATCTGGTACACCCCTGCACACCCCATCTCGGTGGTACACCCCTGGAAATTTCTGGTACACCCTGGGGTGTACGATTCACCCGGTTGACAAGCACTGGTTTACGGCTTGGCCTCACCCAACTTATTCTCGGGACTATGTTTGTCGGCTACAGGCGTCTGCCAGGCGTTGACGTGCAAACATATTTGACAAGTCTTGTATTCACGTATACTTCAAAAAAAAGGTTAAGTGAGAATACAATATTGATAATTCAAATACTTCCAAAGCGTGTCGACCAAGACCTCGAGCTCCCTATTTTGCTTTTCGAAACTTGGTCCCATGTCAGGCGCTTCTTGCCACATTAGCTCCGGTTTCCATCTCACCAAAAAATAAGTCTCACCTCGTTACACACGCCAAACGTAATTTCAGATAAGAGCCTTACAATTACAAAAGCAACGCAGCAGTTACCTGTTGGGTCGCTGTGTGTCAACAACATTATTTCGTTGTCAGCAGCAAACGCTGATAGTTCATCGGGTGGTGTGCAGCAATTGACCAAATTTATTTGGTTCACGACTGGCTTGACCTGCGGAGAAAGGACCGATGCCTCTGTTAACGCGCCGGGGGATCCAAATCGTTATTTTCGCAGTTGGGGGGCACTATGAAAAATACACAACGTTGAATGCACACGTGTTTCAGCTAACCTTGGCGTTCTCATGCAGCGCTTGCAAGCTTTCCGCATCGAAATCGCAAACTCCCAAGCTGTCAATCAATCTCTTCTCGCAAAGATTTTCCAGACTAAGCCAGACGTCCTGGAATGAAAACAGCAAGTTGGACATCGTTAAATGCTCTTGTCAAGTGTCTGTTTCACTCGTCAGATGTCACAAGCAAGATAGCGAAAAAAGCCGTTTGCAATAAAGATAATAATCTGTTAAAAACTTGTTAAACCTCACCTTCATGTCGCTGTACTTCACACGTCGAAAGTTGACGTCCGCTTCTGCACTGGTCGGAGGCAGAGAAAGCAAAACTGAATCAATCTTCTCGCATTTCAATTCAGCAATTACTGCAAACGATAGCTGGCGTGAATACAGGTACATTATAAAATTTGCTTTAGTTACCCCGTCTCAAGACAAAAACGTTTCATGAATGCAATAACTCACGAGAGGGGAAAATATTTCTGGTAAGTTTTAATGGAAAGCAAATTGAAAACAAAAAGGAAACCGTAATTTCGAAGAGGAACTGCACTTCTTTGGGAAGAACAGTTGCAGCGAATTTATTCCTCTGGATCAGCCACTGTAAACAATGCAAGTTACCAACGTAACTGCAAAAGCACAACCTCGTTTCACAGCTCTTTCCGCAACTTCTCCGCTGATTTCTTGAAGAAATAATTTGACGGTAATTTTTAGATCACTTCTGTTACTGGTTGTCTCAGTTTCGTCTTCACTGGAGATACATAACAGATCGCAGTTTTCCTGCACGGGAACAAAGAGTACTTAGGACCAGACATGAGGTGATTACATAACAAATGTAATCGGTTACAATTACTTGCTCGATTACGGTCACGAATAAAAAAATGACAATGAAATTCGATTGCGATTGCATTGAAAGTAATCACGATTACAATTGTCTTGAAACATCCTCAGAAAGAAAACAAAATCCATCTGCATGGTTTGATGCAAGTATATTTTTAGAGAACATATGATATGAACAAATCCAATAAACGATATTACGAATCACTAAGGAGTGAGCACCGAAAAAAAGAAAAATCACATTGTTTGCTGATATGTCAACAAACACTTTAAATATCGATTGAACAAAAATAATCCACGTTTAAAGTGTTTGTTACAGCGTTAAACATCAACGTTTTCTTCTGTCTTTAGTCAGTCAAACGACATCTATCAGTCATGAACACTCGTCCTGAAACGCTGAAAAGTCGTTAGCTAGTACTGAAAAGTCAAAATTGCCGACTGATTCTCCGAACTGGCTTGCGATGTTTTCAGCTGTGTGTGTTTTTAAGAAAGTATGCATATGCTGACAATCATTCATGCTGTTGGAGATTGGCAGGCAGTGGAAGGGGTGCTGAGAAAGAACATGGCAACCGTAGGTGAATACCTACAGACTGGAAGCTAAAGCTCAGCACTACAAAAACGGTGTCGGCAGCCTTCCATCTCAACAACAAGGAAGCTAAACGTGAACCGAAGGTCAATTGCAACAACGAAACCCTGCCTTCTACTCCGAGCCCAAATACCTTGGAGCAACGTTCGACAGGTCGGTCGCTCACGTATCGCCGACACCTTGAGTCACTTCGCAAGAAGCTGACATCACGCGTCGCGCTCCTGAGGCGGCTTGCTGGCTCTGGCTGGGGTGCAAGAGCAACAACGTTGCGAATAGCCGCCCTAGTCCTTGTGCATTCAACAGCAGAGTACTGCGCTCCTGTCTGGTGCCGCAGTGCTGATACTCGCCTCATCGACCCCGCCATCAACGACGCCTTGCGAATTGTGACTGGATGCCTGAGTCCTAAACCAGCGGACAACCTTCCCATCCTTGCAGGCATATAATCTGCTGAGCTTCGTCGCAATGGAGCTGTACTTAGCACGCCGTGCCATGGAGCTTGAGGACACCTGCTCCACTCAGCGCTCACCCGTCCATCGAGTACAAATGCACGGGGCCTCAAATCGAGACACCCATTCGTACCCGCCGCACAACAATTATTCAGTTCATCTGACAACAACAACACACGTGCAGTGCACTGGGCTGATCACCAATGGAATGTGGAGTGGGCAGAGAACCCCACAAGACTCCGCATTTTCATCCCCGATACCGGCACCCACCCCCCGGAGTGACCCTTCCAAGAAGAGCCTGGGTCCGACTTAACCGCATCCGCACTGGTGTCGGGCGTTTCCGCTCATGTTTGTACAAACGGGGTATGGTCTCCTCTGCGGCCTGTGAGTGTGGCGCAGAAGAACAAACCGTCGACCATGTTGTCCTCCAATGTCCAATCCATCGACCTCCACACGGACTGCACGGCCTGACGGTTCTGGACGATGAGACAAACGAATGGCTGCTCAACACCTGCCCTGAGATCTAGTGCGGCCTAGTAGTGGTCAGAAGAACTAGCTCAAAAGAAGAAGCTGCGTGATGGCCTGTGGATCGCCTGCAAGTTAGCACAGCATTGTGTATCTTTTCATTTGAAATGAGTAGTGACATCACTTAGCTGCGCATCTGTTTGTTGGACCAAAAGTATACAAAACCTCACTGGATTCGTTGAGTTCTTTTTACCAGCATAGGTGGATGATTTCTGTTGACATGCTAGTTATCAGCGTTGTGGAAAGGGGCTTTCGACTTGGGACACATAACTTGATTCGCCTGAAAAAAGTTTTTTTCAGAAACTTCTGTACTAATCATATACATAGCCTACTGCAGCACTTATGGGCGTCGGAAGGATTTTTTCCAGGAGGTGTCACTAGGGGATTTTTCCAAAATGCTTCTGGGCGGGGCCAAAAGCGGTGAAATTTGTTGTTTCGAAATTTAAAAAATAACCTTTTTTGCTGAAATTTTCAATATCCAGGGGGGCCTTGGCCCACCACTGCCCTCCTCTTCCGACGTCCATTGGAGCACTTATATTCATAGGTTCACTCTTCTCGTTATGTACACGTTTTTAAATAAAGCTCTTACTGCTTGTGGCTAAGTGTCCCTAGACACCAGAAGTGGTCATGGATCCGGATTCGACTCCGGCAGGATTCTGCGCTTTCTTTCGGACCCGGAGTCAAAAATTTGTGAAAAGCGGACCCGGAGCCACTTTTCAATTTCAGCAGTAGCAGGAGTCTGCGTGGTCATTTCTCAAGTGAAAACATGGGTAAATTTCGGTTGGAACGATGGCAGCCGGAGTCTGAACAGGAGTCGGATTCTCAAATTTGTAATATTTCCATACCCGGATCCGAATTCAAAAATTTTGGAACAGGAGCGGAGTAGGAGTCTGAAAAAGTGACTCCGGCCACCTCTGCTAGACACTACATTAGGCTACTTCTTGCGGTCAACAGGAAGGCTAGCTGGAACAAAGCGAAATTTCGCTGCCAACGCTGTTTGCCGATGGACTACCTGGACTTAACCCGAACAGACGGACAAATGGCATCCTCACAAACATAACCATAACAACCAAGATAAAGGAAACCCAATCTCCAAAACCGCGTTTCATCTCAAAGTGACGTAGTGTAAAGAACTCCAAGTTTAATCGCGAAAATAACAGTCGATTTCGAATACACTGATAAATGCAATCGATTACAATTACATGTCATTTTTAGTCAGTTCAATTGATTACCATTACTCAAAAAACTGTAATCGATTGTATTCGATTACGATTGATGATTACCCCATGTCTGCTTAAGACCAAGCAGAGTTTATGCCACATACAGCAAGTGAAAGCGTAACGCCTCGATGGACAAATGCAACACGATTTTATATTTTATGCCACACAGCAGTGACAGAGTATCACTATCGCGAAACGGACATGCAGCAATTGCAAGAAAGCACTAAATACTTCACAACTTTAATACAAAACACCACCTGTAAGATTTTTGCGTCACCAGAACTCAGCCAGCGATCAACAGTTCCACAAAAAGATGCACAAATCTGTAAACAAACAGGATAAGAAAGAATCTACTTGAATAATTAAGTTAGGGTTAGAAAAATACGCTGTAACATAAGAATCAAATTGTTGGAGAGAAAAATCCCACAGAAAATTGTTCACTTTAAAATATATTTTAGACATTGTGAGGATAGACACCAATTTCAATAGGATTGGACCAGCAGGATTGGACTAGAGTTTTACTCTAGATCAGGGCTACTCAGTTATTTCAAGCTAAGGTCCAGTTACAAAAGTTCAAGATTTTTGAGGATCGGTCACACCCATGAAATCATAAAATTTTTCTAACAAGTAACATGAAATGAGAATATAATGTACATATATATCGAGTAAATGGATGTAGTAAAATTGAGTAAATGGATCTAGCAAGACCTAGTCAGCCTTATTTACAGAAGTTGTCAGCCTTACTTATTGTTCTGCAGAAATCGCATTTTCTACTTCTTGCCAGTTCCTTGAATTTTGGTTCCAAGATAGTGATAGCAAGTCAAAGGCAGTGGTGGTTTTCATTTGTCGTACAGATGCGCAAATCGTTCTTTATGAAGTTGGTATTTGAAAACGCAGACTCACAGCAGTAGGTAGAACAAAACATGATGAGAATTTGCATTGCTAATTTGCGAAGAGTGGGAAAAGTTTTGGATGTTTGGAGATCCCTTCCTTTGAATAAAAGTTAATTTTCTGATGTGCAATCACAAACTATTTTTTACTGTTACTTTCTCATGGAATTGAATTAGCTCCAGTGCTCTCTCTGAGAAAATTTTAAGCAGAGCAAATGTTTGTTTTAGCGAGCATGAATATTTTAGTTAGCAAAATTCTAAATGAATTACAAACTTTTTGAATTATTAGAATTAGTATAAAATCTTATCAAAATACGAACAAAGTACACTTGTAATTCAATTAGCTTTTCCTTGTTTTCGTGCCTTTGGCTGGGTTTCGAGCCCCAGTTCGGGTTCTGTTTGTCGAAACGTTTCAGGCCGATTTCGGGCCCGCATGCAAATTTTTTTCGCAATGACGGACACTTTTACCGCCAGTTACTATTGAAGAATCCATTTGATGAAATCTCTAATAAACAATGACTTGTTAATCATTTAGTCATGATTACTTTGCTGCGCCGCCGATACCCTTCAGTTGCGCGTATCTTGACTGACTAGTTAGATTTGGCTTTCGGGCCTAAATCGGACTTCATAAATAATTGAATAAATGTCGGGCCAGGTTTGGGCTTGTGCTTTCGGGCCGGGTTCTGGCTTCAAAATGAGGCCCATTTACAACTCTGCTGTGTCCACCCTTTTCCATGAGTCTTTTTCTTCATTTGAAAATTAGGTAATGTTTGTCACGAAAACAGCATTTCCAAGAAACCGCAGCAACGGTTTTCGAAGAAAAAAGTCGCCAAATCGTACCGTAACGTTGGTAATCAAATTCTCAACTAATTGAACGTATGCGGTATCTTTTTTGCTTTTATTTTGCTTCAAAAGTCTCGGTTTGAATGTCATGTTTGAAAACTTCTAACTTTTTTTGAAAAGCACGAATGAAATAAAAAAGTGTATCTTACTCTTTTTAAATAAGAGCTGATGATGCCTACCTAGCAGTCGAAATACATACTCTGTAAAATCTTAGTGTCTGAATTTTGCTGGGAAAGGTTTCCTTAAAATTAAATGGACAGAGATGTTTTACTCTTTGCAGTTTCACATTCAAGTCGTCGAGGTGCGACATTGTCAGACGCTTTGTGCAATTATGTGCTGTATCACGCCGTTGTATCGTGTTCGTATGCCAGCGCCTCACTATGCTTCGTCTGCTGTGCTTCATTTGTCGTGATTGTGCGCGCCTTTCCGCAATAAACAAAGTATGCAACTCGGAGGGAAACCTCCATACGCAAGAAGAAGAACCAGGATGGACAACAGACATTGTAACAAGCAATTGTTAAACAAACATGACAATGTCAAACAATTATTTTGAACCAGAATAACAAGGGCAACTTATGTGGTCTGCAAGACAGCTAAACAACAACTTGATCAACAACTATACAGTTAACGAGGAGTTAATGCTTTACGATCACGGGTAAAATCGCTAGAGTTTGGGATAAAAACCTCTTGTGTATGGAATGCGCCTTTGAGAGGCTGACGAAGTTCGGCCTTCACCATCGAAAGGTCCGGATTCGGACCGCGATCCGCCATTTGAGTAGCCCTGTCTAGATCATTTCTGTGGTGCTCATCAATGCGAATGCAACAAAATACAAAAATAGTTGCTGCTCATTCAATTTATACAAAATTGGTGTAAACCTTCTTTAAAATTTGTAGGCATAAATATATGTAATGAGAAAAGAAAACCTTCACCACTTGGTTCCAAATATTAGAAATTTGGATTGAATTTGAATTGATACACGATAAAATTCAACATACATTGTTTTTAAGCAAATGTAACAAAAGCGCCATATGTCTCCCTCAATGCATGCAATCAAAAATCAACTTTGCACATTCTTTTGTACTGTATTTGAAAAGTTTGTGGTTGGTTTTAAACAATTGACAGCAATTTAGCAGCTCACTTGTTTAAAATGTTGTCAGGCTAGCCAGCCAGTTTGGGAGGAAAATCAACCTAAATAAAGCAATAAAAGCGAATGTATACTGCAGCACATAGAATGCAAGTGTCCTGTTACATCTGAATTAGTTATACAGTTAACTGGTTAAGAGTACAAGTTACTACGGATGGTGTAGAAATGGGTAAAGATGTATGGAATTTGCTACAGGCCAGGTGTTCATAATAAAAACATGAGCTTGATATTAGAAACATCTTCCTCCCTAACAAACCCAAGACACTTTCATTTCTTCCTCACCATCAATCACAAAAAAGGTAAGCGTCCAGATGAGCACTACAAATAACAAGTTTTAATGCACAATAACAAGTCTGAAACAACTCAACCACGTAGGAATTTCTTTGAAACTGTGTTTTAGCATCATGCAGAACTGTAGATCTGTATGTTTTACTGTAGGTACTGCTTTTGCCCTATTTAGAATATAGTCTAATGCACAACATTTAGCATTTAGGTCTATTTTTCTTTTGCTACAGAACAAAGTGTGTAGCAAAAGTCAAGTACATTATTCATCTATTTACCTAAATAAACAACGTCATTTAAACAAAGTGATATGACGTTTTCAAATTTAAATAATTCTGTCTGGCTATTCAACTAATAATATTACAGACAATGGTGTCTACAATGCAAATATTTAACACAGCACATCAACAAGTCCATGTTCTCTATTTTTCGACAATCCCAACAGCACTGTTATATCACAATACTGAATTGCCTGTCATATCAACTCAAACCTAGTAGGTTGGGAGAACCAAGAAATATAGCCAAGCATATAATCTGCAGTAGTTATTACTACGAGCTAGAATCAGAAGCATTAGAATTGCTAGAAATAACAAATTTTGATGAAACAGACCAATGAAAACTGGTAATACTTCTTTTTCCACCCTAATTCTTCCGTATGGGCAAACTTCCTCCCAGGATTAAAAAATCCTTCCCTTAGTGAGCCAAGTGGTTCTTGGTTTAAAAGAGAAGCACTGGTCTAATTGCTGAAACCAGGGCAAAGAAAACTTAGGCATTTTTTACAAGAAATTGATACAAAAATACCATTGGACTGCAGCCTACAACTCTGGGCTTGCATGCAAAACAATTCTTGGTCAGCCTGCAACTTGTGGCATGATTTGCTGAGTGATCCAAATTCCGAAAAGAATAGCAGGGTGTTTCTTACCAAAATTAGTTGAAACCGACAGAAAAATACATCACTAAATCAGTAATTCTGATGCAGCCAATGCTTCTTTTCAAAGAATCTTTTAAAACTGCAAACTATCTTAACACTGTTAAAACCAGGAGTCTCACACACACAGTCTGCAAAGTGCAAGGGTATTATGCACAGCCCACAATGTTTTTTAAAATGTTCACACAATTAACAGTTAAGTTAGTCATTTTATGGTGGTGTTTTGAAGTGTTCTGTCAGAAAATTAACAAGTTGCTTTTAGTTGGAGGCAAAGATGAATCTGTTCTACTTATGCTATTTTCACTGAGTTTTTACCATTCCAATAAAAGTTCTCATGATGTGACTCTCCAGTTATTTTTAATAATTCTAATTTGGCCCTCGAGAGTATTTTGTGTTAAAGAGGCCTGGTTTAAACAATTGGTAGCTAAAACAATACTTTGACCCCTAAGAATCAAGCTAACAGTTTCAAGCAAACTTTCAGTAAAATATTCTAGAAGCATTTGATTTATATTCTTTGAAACTCTGCCTACATAGTTCTATGAATATGATCACCTGAAGTACTGTATCTATCCCATCAAATCAAGCACAATTGATGATAGATGTGCAGAATCACTGAATTGAAATGCAGTTGCAATAACTAAATTAAAAAACTCACCTCTTCTGAGGTCTTCATGATTTTATGCAGTACATTGCCTGAATGTATGACAATTTGTCTTGCTCTCAACAAAGAAGCTTTTCTCTCCTCAACAGTTCCCATACTAGCAATACACACAAGATGTTAGTGAACTATTTTGCTGCAACACTGAAAAACTTGTGGGTGCAGCCAAGTTAAATACCAGCTTAAGCTGCCTATATTCAGAAACTTATAAAACACTACAAAATTTTTAAATGGCAATACTAACAGCATTCCACGTATAGCTAATAACATGATCAGTGGTTTAATACCAACATACTTAACAATATGACCATAATTCATAATTTTCAGCAGTTTCGCAACTCCGTATTCAGTATATGGGGAGTTAAACTTTTGTCCTTAATAGCCAGACTCAAAAGCCTATTTTTCAAGTACCACAAAAAAAATTCAAAAGTGTAGATTACTATTATAAACCAGTGTTTCTCAAATTTTTGTTGCTTTTATTTCTTATCATTCTTGCTATATTGTTATTGCCCCAACACCACGTAATGCAGAACTTACATGTCTACATACTAGATGAAACGAATACTCTGATAGGATCATAGTGCTTGATTCTTGGCTGTGAAAGGATTGCTTTCGATAGACAACAAACACAAGATGATAAAAATCAACATATGCATGGCCCTCAGCCAGTGATTTTCAACCGGTGTTCCGCGGAAAACTAGTGTTCCGTGAAAGATCATCAGGTGTTCCGCAGGAAATTTGATAAGTTTGACTAGTGTTCCA
>JGI24159J19872_10011132_pt1 | contig 11800 bp, 4 predicted proteins | sample Ectturendosymbi4_FD_19872 | JGI IMG/M metagenome (IMG submission 19872) | reverse complement strand
TAGCCGTAGTATATAGGCCACCACATGGTCCTCTCACCAGCCCTGGTACCTCTTTTCCATGTTCTTCAATGGCTTGATGGAAACTTTTCCCATGCTCTTGACATAGATCACTGATGTTTGCAGAGAAAAGGATTAAAAGTGACTGAAGAGATAATGGACCTTGATACTCATCTTAACGCTGAACTATTTTCAGTTTTATGTTTTCCAAGTAAGTTCTGAGTGACTGCAATAAATGATTGCCAAGCAACAGACTTCGTGTGTATCATAGACTGCATGAAGGATCTTTTAGGAATTGAAGAATATGTGGGACCTGAAAAATACTTGATTTCAGATTTTTGATAGTCAAGGCAGGAAATGATCTGCAGATATAGTTGAAGCAAATCCCGGTCGCAGTCAAGTCTTTCACATACTGCTTCGACAAACCAAGTTTGACATGTAGGCCCAGTGGTGTAGGAGGCGAGGGTGCAGGGGTAACAAACGTCCTCTCAAATTTAAATTTTTGATTTGTCGAAAATTTGGGCAAAATCTCTGAAAATTTAGGCAAAATCCCTGAAAATCAGGGCACAAGTGGCGCCCAACTTTGTTTGATTTCACAAAATGGCGCCCAACGTTTGCAGAAAAACACATGAAGGCCAAAAGAAGGTCTTTATGGGAGAAAATATGTAGGCAAAAGTCGAACAAAAACTTTTCGGGCAGGTTTGGGCATATTCTGGGAAAAATCTTTCGTATCCACAAAATATAGCCTGCTCCTACGCTTATGTGTAGGCCGAGTGCTGAATGGTGGTTTTCTCTTTAACAATAAAGCCTAATGGTTCGTTGATAACGTTAGTACGTTACAGGTTGAAAGTCACTTACAACTATCATGGAATCTCTAAGAGGCAATGTTCCGTCTAAGATAATTTTACATTGAGCAAATTATTGTTTCGGTGAACATGGAATTGCGCAGCCATGCAGGCGCACAACCAGTGAAGCGTTTCAAGCGCTAAAAGGGCTATGCAATATTTATACGATTTATGCGCAAATGGTCTGGTGGTACTGCGCCTTTGAGCACCTTAGTGGGAACACTGCTAAGAGGCTATTCTTTTTTCATCCAGTAATAATCACGCGCTCAGATGTCCTACATTCAGACAAAGCGTGGTTACTCCATATACCTGCTTCACAGGTCAAGTAAACAATTCATCCTTTTCAAGTACACACAGATTAACGCATTAAACATTGGTACGATTCACAATCCAGTTCCTGTGATGCCATTTTAATGTTGTGAGAGTATTGCTTTAGATTTGTTATATGGGCCATTGGGAGAGATGCGTAGGCTACTTGTAAACAATTCGCAGTAATGCACATTTCAAACTTATTTTCGATTTGTCTCTGAGTAAGCGCCACTCAATATAGTGGCACTCCCATTTCAGACCGACAATGTCTTTGCAGTAAAACAGTTCTTATTCAGTATAATACTGAAGAAATTAATTTTTTTCTCGTTCGGTATAAAGTGGTTTCGGCTCCGGTTCCAAAGCAATTTTTGTCTTTGAGTTGGGTTGGGTTGCCCGTATTTCTGCTGTTTGACTTTTTCAGTTTTTTTTTAAATAAAAGTTGAGTTTTCTTTATAAAATCACACAGATCCTCCTTCTGCTGTAATTGCTCATCAACAAACTTCCACCGCTGACACTTGCACAGCTTTCTACTTCTTATTGACACTCGCAATATTCTATATGGATATAAAAGGTAGACTAAACATCAAATTCAGGCGCAGGTACTTTCTCAAAGTGAGACTCAGGTCGCCAAGCAGCTTCTAAATCAGAGTAATCTCAAGTACTTTTCTTGCGATAATTAAACCGTTTGAGCTCTACCAAACAGACGTAGCAGTAAAAATGCTGTTTTGGTTCTACCCAAACTATCAATGCAAGCGTCCAATTAGTTCATGCCAGGGCCACAACCAGCTGATATTTTCGGTAGGCGAGAAATGATTGTAACTCTTTGTTGCACTCATCAACTAAACATATTTTTGAACATTGAGGAGGGGGCAATTGTCCGGTTGTCCCTTCTGCTTGCGGGTCTGGTCCATGGGTGCCAGTAGCGCACGCGTAACGTTAGTTCACTTTCTGGTAGGCAACATGATGTGCCCATATCTTAGCCACCAAGTTTCACTTTAAAATTTGCAAAATACGTAGGCTATTCCTGACAAAATCAGTGATAGCGTTCCTTTGGTGTTTGAAGGTATATCGCCCACAGGTGCAAAAATACTTGTCTGGATCGAAAAGCTAAAGATATACACTACAACAACGTACAATTAGCTAAGCAATTTCTGTAACAGAAAAAAGAGTCTGAAGTATTACTGTAAATCTCGATGTTTTCAATAACTTACTACTGAAGCGTTCGAATACTACATGAAAAACCAGGCCTACAAAAGTTCTCGATGGTTTGTGTAATAGTTATCTCTATCACCTTAAATACTGAGGTGCGCATGGGCGCAATATTGTTGTAAAATCTGGGGGGACACCTTGGTGTAAAACTAGGGATGTGCAGTATGGCACATTTAGAGATTCTAGAATATTCCGGAATCTTTATTTCGAATCCAGAGTATAGAATCCTATTCCGAAATAACTTGTCAGGAACAAAATGAGCTGATCGCCCAGAGGTTTAGAACACTGATCAGCGATTACACGACCTGTTGATCAGCTCGTTACGTGACTCTGCAGTGCCGTGAGCTTGAGTGTTTTCTTCTTTCTCTTACCCAGGGAGCGCAAAGTGCCACTGCAAAATTTATTGAAATTATTTGTTTTGCAAACTTTGCAATTTTCCACGTTTATTTAATCCAAATTTATTTCGAATCTAAATATTCGAAAAAACTCTTATTTTTGTATTCGAATACTGAAGGAACTCGGTAGTATAGAAAGAACTCGATACTATAAAACTGAACTCGGTAGTGTATTTCAGGAATATGATCAGCATTCCTAACTTTGACAAACATACAGCGTAATCACATAACGGCATTTACTGTTACAAGTAAAAGTCACGAACTTGGCAATAAGTAATGTCAACATCCCAAATTAGCCGATAATTTAATACTGATTGGCTACTAATCGACACTTCTGTCAATCGAAAGAATAGCTTGTTTGCAAACGTATACAATACTAATTCTGCTAGACTTAATGAACAGCAAGCTACCGGCACATGCAGGGCCGGATTAATGAACGCGAGGCCCCTAAACGCATAGCGCAACTGCGTAGCTTTTCACATGCTCTCATTTCAACTTTGCAGAAGCACCGGTCAAAAACGCCAAAACTGTTGCGATTTGGTAGCCTACACTTCAGAAACAATTGGGGGTGACCATGTACCGCGGTTCGTATGTGGTTAATTTGTTCAAACATAAATTTTCCCTATGCATAACAATTGAAAAACAAATTTCAATTGGAGGGAGAAGGCATTTGGATTATATTTTTTGGGGGATTTTAGATCCCGCTGCAGTTCAAGATTGCACATATTATACTCCTACAATTAGTGAGAGACATCATCAACGGAGTATGTTACCAGCGTTAGGAAAAACGTCTTGAGCCACAAAAAGGTCGTCCAAATGTTAATGTTTGACCTGCAGAAGAAGATTTGGAAGAGGAACTCTAATTAAATCAGCATTCGATTATCATTTCAATTTAAATAAGCACACTCAAATGTTTTTGATCGTAACACAAGCTTTCTGCGTTTTTATTGTTCTAATGTTTTTTTCGTTGTGCAACCTGGGTTTATTTTAAATCACTGAATGGCAGCCCTTTATGCGACTGTTGAACACAGACATCTTGGCAGGGTATGCAGCAAAACAGCGGCATTATTGATAGCGGTAAGCCCCGTATAGTTTTTATACTGTGAAGCATGAGTAAATCTGTAGCAGTGTTTCCACAAGTTTAAAAAATCCCTTTTTAGTGTGAGACTGTGATCAACGTGTCCGAGCAAACAACTGTTATTCAGGCTTGTTTTAACACAGTATAAAAATACGTGGGTTGTTAAAATACGTTTAAAATAAAAATGAATGCGTCTTTATCGTTAAGGTTTAGTCTAAGTGCATGGCGAGTTTTCGTAATTCATCTGCTTAGTTTTTTTAAGCCTGCATGGTGTTCTAATTTTAGTAAATTGTCCGACAGTCCTGTTAACATATAGTTCTACTTTTCATTGCTTGAAACAGTTTTGCTAGAGTGTCTAACTTTCTTTGTTTTTTCACCGTTCATGTTGTTCTGGCAGTTGATTTTCTTAAATTATGACTTGTTTACAGAAAGTGCTTGAAAAAATGAATAAAAAGAATGGCACAGACTAATGGGGTAGAAAGGGTAAAGCGTTTTGTGGACGTCCATTTGTATTACATCGTCAGCAACCTGAAACGGATAAGAAAAATTTCGACGTCACCCCCCTGGAAAACATTCTGCGGACGCCTGTTTGAATATAAATTCCAGACTTTTTGAATATGAATTCCAGACTTTTTCACCGATTTCGATCTAATTCGTGGGTCGTAAAGCCTGGTGCTGTTTAATTCAATTCTTTTAAGTCGCTCAAAAATGATAAATGCCAAAGTTGTCAATTTCCTTAACCTATATATTAAATGCAGTAATCGAAAAGCTCTACAATTTTGACGCGTGGTGAACAGTCTTAAATACATGAAAAACCAGTTGAGGAGTGTATTGATATTCAAGCGCAAGGCCTCCAAAGCGTGAGGCCCGGGCATTCACCCGGTTTGATGAATGGTTATTCCGGCCCTGGCTACATGCACGTAGAATCATACCAAAAGAACTTGCATTTAGAAGTACCCAAATACTTTTCTTCTGTACTCGATTACAGCTACAAATTTTTCAATAAAAATTTGATTGAAATCCTGCTTACTAATGGTTGAAGACAGTCTTTAGCAAAACTGCCCATCCTGAAACTAAATCTCCACACCAGAGCTGCTTTTTGTCTTCGGCAAAAACTCCGCGGAGATTTCCCTGAAAATGTAACTTCCTGACATTACAAACTTGCATCTTTACATTTTAAGATGGCTGTTGCTGAATACGTGACAACCAACGTTACAGCAATGCCAATTGCATTTCTGCACGAAACAAATTATGACTGTATACTGCTGTCTCTCACATGTGCAATTGTTAACGTTAAACTCTCACTGTTTCAAGAAAATGACCTTTCTTATCATTTTATCGGAACTACAGTTTATAAACATCAGTGATACCACAATCAGAATCAGTGATGCCACACCAAACTCTGTTTCAACTTCAACTTGGCTATGTGTAACATCTAACATGAAAAGATCTTCACACAAAACGTGGCGCAAACGTCACTTTTATTTTTGAAACCTCTTCAAATACAAAACCTAAAAACAAAAATGTGGGGGTACATGGCACATTATATCCCCCACCGTCTGAAAAAGTGGGGCGACACGTCTCCCGTGTCCCCGACTTAATTGCGCCCATGGAGGTGAGCACAAGGAAAATATATTAATTTGGGTCGCTAAAATAACAGGAAAGCGACCAATAACAGTGGAGTTCACCCAGAAATACTGATTCTAAGTTATGTGGCGGCATCTTCAAGCTGCCACAATGGTAAGGGAAGCACCCTACTTAAGAAACATTTCCAATATGCACGTTGCTGATACCTGTGTTCACATTTGGCAAGTACAAAATCTGATACAATTCTTTTGAGAGACTTCAATGCACGTGTTGGGAACGATGCGGGATATGGANGGGTGTTATTGGCAAACGTGGTGATGCTGACGTAAATGATATTGGACGGTNCCTGCTGCAACTCTGCTGTAAGTTTGTAANAAGACACTGTGGATCATGAACACTTTCTTCCACCACAGAAATTTGCAGAAGTACACCTGGTGAAGAGATTCCTTGTGTCAACGGTCACTCATTGATTTCAGCATTGTTTCGATAGACATGTTGCAATCACTGTTAGACGTACGTGTCAAAAGTGGTGCAGAACTGTCGAAAAATCATCACCTGTTGTCTGCAATTTAAGTCTTGAAAAACCAACAGGGTCTACGCACACACAGGTCTAGGAGTCTTACTAAACAAAGTGGGAGGCCCTGGTGTAAAAGATACAGGAATGACCTGTGCAGACAGTGTATCTTTCTTGCTCCGAGATTACCAAGAATGCACAGCGGACGCAGAGGTGGTGTGGAAGCTTTAGCTTAATCTGCTGCTTGGGTATGCGAACAGAAAAGACTCGGGTGTGGCGAGTAATGACCAAAAAGTAACCCTTCGGTGACACCAAGAGATGACAGATGACATTCGAGCAAAGAAAGTGTCTACAAGGCATGGTTTCAGAACAAATTCGAATTTTCACTGCATTCACGGTACGCTAAGACACAAAAACCCACACCCCTCACACTCAAAAAGTCCAAAATGCATTCATGGAAGAATGTCGGCCATAAGCATAGGTTCAAATTGCTGGTAAGCCCACAATATATTATGGCAAGCCATCTGGCGTCTCTACGGCCAAAAATCTATTGTTGCTGGATCCATCAAGGACAAAAATGGTGTTTTACTCAGCCATAAGGAAGACATCCGAGGCAGATGCAGAAGGTATATCAAAGAACTTTTGAACCCACTCATTTTCGCACCATTGGATGCACAGGAGGTCCATTTGGGGGAATAAAATGCCATCACTGCAGCCGAAGCTTTCTTAGCTGTCAAAACACTGAAGACTGGGAAAGATGCAGGCTGAGATGAAATCCTACCTGAAATGCTCAAAGCTTTGAACAGAAAAGGAGATGTTTGGCTGACTTGTGTGTGCCAAGTGGCCTGGTGTTGTGGAAGGGCACCGGAAGATTGAACAACTTGTGAAAAGATACCGCGAAATAATTGAACCAAAGCTGGAGGATACCCAATGCAGTTTTTATCCTGGCCGTAGCACTACAGATAAAAACTTTTTACTCTCCAATAAATTTAAGAAATCTTGTGAGTATACCAAAGATGTCTGGGCATATTTTGTTGACCAAGGAAGAATACGACTTGATCCCTCGGGAAAAGGTTTGGAGAGTGCTCCGGGAGTACGGTGTTGACCGCCGCCTGTTACTGGCCGTCAAGTCATTCTATTCCTGCTCAGAAGTTTGTGACCATGTCGATGGAGTTAAACTACAGCCCTTAATTCACTGTTGGTGTTGGACTTCGTGAAGGGTGTGTGCTGTCACAACTCCTCGTCATAGTGGATACGAATTGGATGGACAGCCACAGCCTAGTAGACGAAGGTGCCACTGCTGGAAGCTGCAGGATCAGCAGTTTCTTCTTTACGGGCGATTTGGTAGGCAATTGCTTACATCCTCTGAACCGGGTCTTCAACACTCACTTCATCGGTTTTCAGCTGCGTGCGGCCAAGTAGGAATAAGAAGCGGAAAGTCTTTCATTCTGCAGAGAATACAAGGTTTTGTACTAGTGGTTCCACTTGGCTCACTACAGGAGGAATTTTTAATTCCTGGGAGTTAATTTGTTCCAGGAGGGAATTAAGGAGGAAATGCTATGGATAAAAAACCCTTTAGTTTTTATTATTTGTTTATTCAACACATAAAAACTGAAAAACTTCTCTTGAGCAAGTTGTTGTGGTGATGTCGTCGACATGAACGCCGAAAATGTTCAAGGATAAGCCAGAATACAGCGTCGCATCACGCATTTCCGGAAGTCGACGTGCGGTTGATTGACTAAAAATTCATAGTTGTGCTGTGCCGAACAATGCGCGTAGTGGCCTTGCAGTTTTATTTGTCATTCTTCTGTACTTTGTAATTGCAGTGTCCATGACACAGATGACGTACTGGCTGTTAGGTGATGTTTTTTCAACCTTGCATGGGCGGAAGGACATAACAATGCAGTAACGCACACCTGATCACATGTTACAAAGCTAATCGCATAACACGTCAATGAAGTTTACAAATTAGAGGCCTTTTATTGATAAAAATTACGATTTCGCACCGTATTGCGAGACTTCTTGACGTTTGCAAATGTTGAACGTAGGTGCACGCTCAGCGAATTGTGACCTTGCCATTATCGCCATTGTTGTGACATATTGTGCAGTCGTTTTTTCCATGATGTAGTGGTGAAAAGTCCACTTGTCTGATGCTGAATGTCGAAGTAACATGGTTGAAGAACACTGAGTGATTCTGAAGTAATGTTCACGTCCGTTCTTATTAAATCGTTAATTCGGGAGCATTTAAATAATGTCGCACCAATCAGTGTGAACTTGTAAAACACCGCAAGAGCTTCTGTACCAATCAGCTGACTCGTTCACCGTAAACAAGTTTATCGTAGGTAGAAACTTAAGTTAAGTTAAGTTAAGTTAAGTTTCTAGACGGAAGAAGATCAGACGCAAGAAGAAACTTAAATTTCTAGACGCAGAAGATCTTCGGAATATTTAACAAGTGAAGATCTTATTTGCCAGTTGCCACCCACCTGTTGGACTTCCATCCATACGCCTCACCTGGATCCGCCACTGATTACTACTATGTTCTAGGGCAGTGGTTCTCAAACTTTGTCTCTGCGAATCCTTTTCACTTCACCCAAAACCGCTGAGAACCCCTTGGTTTTGTCAACTTTTTCTTCAATTATTGAGAATTAGATTTGGCCACTTCCTAGCGTGAGCACCTCAATCGCTCGGCCTGCCGCCAAGTGCCGTCACCAAAATCAAAATAAAAAAGTCAATCGATTTGCAACATGAACAGGTCAGACTGCAGTTGTGGTTCGATGCTGAATACTGGCCCAAATGGGCGGATAAAAATCAATGGATTTTATTGGATCTTTATTCACGGACCCACAAAACACGTCCATGAATCACTTAGAGCAGGGATGCACAATCTGCGGCCGTACGGCTGCATGTGGCCTTCGATAAGAATTGATGCGGCCGTGCACATGATTATGTAATTTAATGTAAAATATAGAAGTTATGGCGGTGGTGCATTATTAAAAACTCTGTCTTCTGTATGAGAAATCAGTACTTAGTAGAAAGAAGGCCAAACAAACGTGTGGAAGCAGGGTAGGCCTTAGCGTGTGAAAGCAGAACAGAAGCAATGCAAAATATAAAATATCTTGAACTCACTGGCGGCCGTAATTCATAGAAGTAAACGTGATGCGGCTGACAATAGTGAAAAGGTTGTGCAGCCCTGCCTTAGAGGTTCACGGACCCCAGGTTAAGAGCCCCTGTTCCAGAGGCTCAGCCTCTAGAGTCTAGGGCATAAACAAGTTAAAATTGCTGCAGCTTTCGCTGAATTATAACACTCAGCGGACCAGTTTTAACTACCGGTTCTACACTCTACCTACAATCTATAAGTACCTTATTGTGATTAAAGCAAAGTGAAAAATATGTTACTCGTTTCCTGAGATAAGCAGATGCAATGTACCTTCCGAAACTTGTGCGATTGATGCCCGTCATTTTCTTTATTGAAAATTTTAATTCAAATAGCATCACAAGCATTTAACAAACATAAAATTGAAATTGTATACTCAGGATTTTTTAAGGGGTTTTATGACCAGACCAGAATTGAAACTCGAGTCTCTGGAATCAGAGAAAATCGGGTCCCTAGAATCAGATTTCGGGTTCCTACAAGTCCATACCGGGTGCCTAATATTTTCCTTTAAAAAAACTTGGTATATTGATATAGCGGAATTCAGCAAAACAATTTTCATACTAAAAGTGGTTCATGGCTAGTGAAAAATATTTAATCAAAGTGCTTACCATTTATCAGGAGCGTGACAAAATATGAAAATCTGTTTGTTACAGCCAAGAATGCCGCTGTACAACTAAGGCATCGACAACCCATAAGTTATCACAAACAAAAAATCAACTAATTTGACAATCTGGACGTTACAAAACACAGGCGTCACAAGAAAAACTTTCAAAAATGTTGCGGCGCGCATTATAAAATGCTGTTCCCTTGTACACAGCTCACTTTACCTCTGATTTCTGTTATTTCTGCAGATCTCAACGTGCAGAAGTTTGTTTCCTTGGAGCTAATTTTTCGACATAAGTAGCCTCTTTTCTGAAATTCAGGCACGCGCAATGTTGCTCAAGTTGATTTTAACGCAATACTGAAAATTTACACTTGGTTGCTTTCTGGTTTTCAGTTTCAATAGGGCAACTTTACATTTTTCTCGTCTCTTTGTCAAAGATAGGGCGCACGTTTTGAATTGCATGCATACCTTGGAACAGTGATTCTCAGCGTTGCGCAAAATCTCTAGTGGTCCACAGAGAGTTCCATTAGTCCTTTATGAAACGTTCATCGACCTATGTACAACACAGTTTCGACTAATTGTTCAAGAGGTGTCAGCACAGCAAATTGGTCAATCGGATATTTTTTAAAAAGATGGTCGATGGGCCAAAAATGGCTGAGAACCACTGTCCTAGAGTAAGGGTGCACAACCTTTTCATTATTTTCGGCCGCATTACGTTTATTCTTATGAATTATTGAAATGTTGAACATTTTAATGAATTTATTCAAGCGCAATTCCAAACGTTTGTTTGGCATTCTTTGTACTGAGTATCTGCATACAGTAGAAAAAGAGTGTCGAGACCTATCGATGCGAACAGTTACACGCAAGTTCGCCAACCTTTATCTAACAAGAAAACTTAACGATAACCTGAAAATGTATCAAAGCAAACGATAATCGTTCTTTTTGATACATTTTCAGGTTATCGTACATTGTCAGATACATTTCTTTCAGTGCAACTCGATCAAAAGGCATCAAAGTTAGTTCACTGAGCCAACACTACAGCTCAACACACTCAACGCAGACGACCTCAAACTGAGAAAGGAATTGTACAGAACAGGTTGCACTAAAAGAACAGATGAGACAACACGTGAGACGTAAATCAGTGCGACGCGACCGCTAAAGGCAGGGACGCCAGGAGCGAGACTCAGAAATGCGTTATCATGCGCTAGGAATAGGATTTGCCCGATAATGCCTATGCAATGATCCAAGAGTCTATATTTCTACAACTGCATAGAAGTGTGGTTGCGAATATTGTCCCAGGCAATTTCGGCCTGTTTCGGCGGAACCCCTGGCAGCCTCATGGGAAACCCTGAGGTTCCACGGAACCCGGTTGAAAAACACTGTAATCGACAAAGAGTTCTTACTGCGATGCACGGCTGCCATATAAATTACTTGCGCACGGCCGCACAAATTTTTATCGACACCGCATGTTGTGCACACCTGTCTTAGAGTTTTGTTACAAACAGAAGATTTATTGTCATATTACCTTCCCTCTACCGCCCAACTTAACAGATTTGTAACGTTTCACATTTTTTTTATTTCTATGGTCAGTGAAATCGGTTTTCGCGCTACCGTCCCGTAGAGATGGCCCGGACCGCTGCTAATAGTCCGGATTTTGGGCGGGCCGCTAACAATATTTTTAGCGGTTGGACTTCACCGAGCCGCTACGAGTCGCCCGCTGATGTTGAAAAAAACTTTAAAATTTTTTTGAGTTGAAAGAACCACTCGGTGGCAATAAAAGTGATTGAAACCACTTGGCATTCCACTGAAGTAAAGTGGACATCAATTAAAAAACTTTGAGAAACAAGGAATGACTTACGAATTGTTGCTTGAAATTTTTAGCATGAAAAAACTGAATAGTTTATTGTACCGCAACTGCAGTGTAAACTTTTTCACTGTACCGCCCGAANTANCNAGAGTTGGCTTGCTTGACTTTTTTCCGCGGCACGTTACGGTCTGTTGCAAACCACGTGATCGCCTGAGACAAAAACCACGCGAAACGCGATGAGTATGTTTTGTCAGTCAGAAGTGCCTAATGGCCGTTGCGATCTGTGTTCGTTGAACAGTGT
>JGI24159J19872_10011131_pt1 | contig 11800 bp, 8 predicted proteins | sample Ectturendosymbi4_FD_19872 | JGI IMG/M metagenome (IMG submission 19872) | reverse complement strand
GCTTACACCTGACGACATGAGGAAGCGAGTGATCATGTGCCAGTGGTTTTGCGACAAGATTGACGCTGTGCCAGACTTTCTTGACAATGTCTGGTTTTCAGACGAGGCACATTTTTTGTTTCAGGTCACGTGAACTCTAAGAACAACATATTCTGGGGTAGCACACCCCCTGAGCACTGTCTGCAAAGGCCATTACACTCTGTGAAGTGCACTGCCTGGGTTGCCATCACCAAACATGGCATCATTGGACCATTCTGGTTCGAGGACAACGAGCGTTCTGTGACAATCAACACCGAGCGACATGTCCAGGTGCTTGGCAAGTTCTGGACAGCACTTGGTCGACGTAGAGGGGCCGTCCGGGTCCTCCAGTGGCTCCAGCAGGATGGCGCCACCCCCAATCCTCAAACGAATCATTAGCATGGCTATAGCAGCGTTTCCCTGACCGACTGATCAGTCGCAGGTGTGACCCGCAGTGGTCGCCGCATTCACCGGACTTGAAACCCCAGAGTATTATCTGTGGGGATACTTTAGAGGACAGGGTGTATGGCAACAAACCCCAGACTGACCCTGACCTGAAGGCAGCAATAAGAGCGATCCCAAGGGAGGAATGCGGGAAAGTCATCGAGAACTTTCCCCGCCGGATCCAAATGTGCCTGCAGCGCCGGGGAGCTCATTTGGAGCACATTTTTGAGCGCCAGTGAAACAGCGTTTTTGTAGTACAGACTTGAAACTTTGGAGATGTCTGCTACACAGGCTTGACTTAATGTAGCTGAAGTTTTGTGTCAATCTAAATAAAATTTTGGAAGTTATTCGATTTTTGGTGATGACCATTTTTTGTGTCACCTTGTATTAACAATGGTACTACCTCAGACTAGTAACCGCCATGTCCAGGCAGTCATGAACAATCTGAAACTCATAATTTTAGATTACCTGTTTGCGAAAATATGGAATTTTGACTGATGCAGATATTTCTGCGACTGGTCCACAAGCAGTATTTGGAAGGTAATGCCCTCCAGACATCTTACCGAGTGCAACACATTCAGGGATAATGCTCTGCACACTCAACACTGATCAATAAACTGAAACCGTGGTGCGGAGGCGTGCTTTGAGCGTTAAGTTCAACATGATAAGCCATGCCCGTGTGTGACGCAATAATCTACGATCAGTCGAATGTTGCACGCAGTTGCGGCCTTGTTATGATAATTCCATACGTTCGTTGGTGATCGTTGGCACACTTGTGTTGCGTCTGAAAGCTGCCTAATCTTTCCTAGAGACAAAAATCCGGATAACGAGTTGTAAAAATAGCAGATTTTATCCGGAATTGGCGAAGATCCGGTTTACAAAATCCGGATAAATCGAAGATTTTTATAAAGAAAAACATTAGAAATCATTCGTACCACCAATTTTATCCGGTTTTGGCGAAGATCCGGATTAACGGAGGCTTGCTGTAGTTTGAAAGTATTTGAGATGTTGTGTGGCGGGTACAAATGGGTGTCTCGATTTGAGGCGCCGTGCGTTTGCACTCGATGGACGGGTGATCGCTAAGTGGAGCAGAAGTCCAGGCTCCATGGTACGGCGTGCTAGAGACAGTGTGGCTCCAATGCAACAAAGCTCAGGATGTTGGATGCCTACGAGGGTTGGAAGGTTGTCCGCTGGTGTAGGGCGCAGGCATCCAGTCGCAAATCACAAGGCGTCGTTGATCCCGGGTCGATCAGGCGGATATGAACACTGCGGCACCAAACAGGCGAACAGTAGTCTGCGGTTGAATGCACCAAGGCTAGGGTGGCTATTCGCAGAGTTGTTGCTCCAATACCCCAGCCAAAGCCAGCAAGCCGCCTCAGGAGCGCGACGCATGATGTCAGCTTCTTGCGAAGTGACTCAAGGTGTCGGCGATACGTGAGCGACCTATACAGTGTCCAACGTTACTCCGAGGTATTTGGGCTCGGAGCAGAAGGGCAGGGTTTCGTGGTTGTATTTGAATTTAAGCTCACGTTTAGCTTCTTTGTTGTTGAGGTGGAAGGCTGCCGACACCGTTTTTGTAGTGCTGAGCTTTAGCTTCCAAGTCTGGAGGTATTCACCTAGCGTTGCCATGTCCTTGGTCAGCACCCCTTCCACTGCCCGTCAGTCTCCATCAGCATGCATGATTGCTAGGTCGTCAGCATATGCATACTTTCTGGAGACTGTGGTTGGCAGGTCAGAGAGGTAGATGTTGAAGAGAATTGGCGCCAAGACAGATCCCTGTGGGACGCCGTTCTTGAGGCATCGTAAACTGCTTTTTTGCTGTTTCCGGTGGTGAGGGTGAAGCTGCGATTGCTAACCATCTTGCGAACCATCTCCATGATCATGTGTCTGTTAGTCAGCAATTGCAGCAGCTTGCAGGTGAGGCCGCGGTGCCATACACTGTTGTAGGCTGCGGTGAGGTCGACAAACACAGCTCCGACCTACTTTTTAGCCGAAAAGCTATCCCCGATGTCCTGTGTCAGCAGAGTGACCAGGTCTACGGTCGACCTCTCGTGTCGAAAGCCCGCCTGCTCCCGAGGGAGCAATAGGTCGATGATTGTTTCGACACGAGCGTAGATGAGTCTCTCGAGGATTTTACAGGGGACACACAGCAGGGAAATGGAGCGATAACTCTTTGGGTCCCCCAAAGGTTTCTCTACGATGGGTCAACAAGTTCCCTTTCTCTGGCTTAGGGACCGCAACTATTAGTGCTCTTCTCCAGATCTTTCGAATTTTGAGTTATCACTTTTAGCTACATCATTCCGATTAATTTAGCTACATCATTCCGAGTTTGTTAGTAACAAACATTCAAATGTTCTTTCAGTCCCGGATCCCTCCGTAGCTGTCGGCCCCGGAACAATGTACCTGCTGGACCCCCCTCTCTGAGGCCTGAGTACGGACTGACTCATCCTTTCTTATAGCGTGAGAAGGACGAGGTCTCGTAGATATGGCAAGCGAGCGTTCTTGTTCTGTCACAATGTCTGACCCTATTGCTATAGCATGTCACAATACCACATTTTTGTCACAACGCTTAGTGGTGCTGGCGTAACACACCCGACTTAATGCTTTAGGTAAGGGTGCGGTGTTGATGCAGCTTTGCAGTTTAATAATGCATAGGGAAGGGGCGTAACGAGGGGGGCACAATTCCCCGGGCGCCGAATCACTGCGCGGGGCGCCAAAAAGGCCCTACAATGTCACAAGTACTTTCTTCAGTACAGTACATGTCCCTGGCTTGGGGCGCAAAATGAGATTCAAGAAACTATACGTAAAGATTTTAATTTTTGCCATGCCATTTTTGCGCCCCCTGTCAAAGTGGGGCCCATGGCACGTGCCATGCCTGCCATAGCCTAGATACACCACAGCACACGGTAGAAAATAAATGAAAATGCACCAACAACGTTAGCAAGTTACTCTTTGGTAAACCCTTGACAACACGTCTAGCTTTGCTGAAAGGTTATGGGAAATACATTCAATAGTGCCAAAATGTTTTTGTTGCTGGCTAGGTGCAACAGGTCAAAAATTGAGTTTTTGTTACGTTTTGTGCGGATCTCGATCTGGCACTCAATCCACACAAACCGTTACGACATTGCCCTTCACTCAGCATGGAGCTGTTCCCAAGAGTGAAGACCATGCTGCCAGTTGCTGCCACTGAAAGGATTTGACTATGTCCTTCCACTTGACGCTCGGCCACAGGCGAACTGATTACTATTGTGGGTGCAGCGTTTACGTACCGTTTTGCTGCGTTGTTTGGTTTTATTAAAATTCGTTGTATCATGTCTCACATGCAATTTGTTGCAATTGCTTCGCGCCGTAGAGCACGGTTTGTTAAGCTGAAGTCTTTTGAAGAACCTACAAGGCATCCAGATATGTTTCCTCACATCTAAATTGACTAAAACCTAATTTCGATTATTGAAATGTAATTTTTGTAAAGTATCCCGATAGCTTTTTCCAATCTTGTAGATGCAGTTTGTTGTGATTGTAAGCGTTCAGCATAAACAAGTTTATTCTTAAGGCACGTATGCACGAGGCAACTGACGCTCATTGACACATGTTATCAGTACACCGGTTTTGACTGACGGCGCAATCACATTGCGAAGCACACGCACTGGTTAGTTGGCATTGCACAGTGATTGCTAAACACTACACAGTTAGCCAGCACTGTGTTGATAGAATCGTACCAGTAATGCCAGTTGTCAATCATTGTGAGGCTTGTGGAGTTGCTTGGACGGTTCTACATAAAACTTGGAAGTCAACGTTCAGCTAAGCATCAAACGAACCAACGAGAAAACCGCCTATAAGCAAAATGCGGACAAGACAATTTTAGAAACATTGCAGGAGTATTTTCCCTTCTTATAACAAAGCAAAATTTAAAAAATTTTAACTAGGGAGTCTACAACTACCAGAGGAAGCAATAACAACTCGCTCCAAAATACTGCAATAAGTTGGCTGAATATTTCGGGATGCAAAAAACGTAAAACTGAAAAATAATAGAGAAATCACATTACTTTTTCACCATCAGACCTAGAATTGTAAGACTTTCTCAAAAAATTTGAGACATGTGCTCCAAATTGAAGTTTCAACATTTATTTCAGCAAAATCTGGTCTGGAAAAGTTCACGCCCATCTCTTTCTTTTGCATTCAAAGAACAAGTGGAATCCAACTGCTGTAACAAACTACGTCGCTCTTCATCAACCGCAGAGCGTCACTGACGCGTGCGTCACGCAACACAACAGCCAATGACGTTGCTTCGAAACGGTCACGTGACCTGAGCGGCTTGCAATTGGCGGGGAGCAATAGAAGTGTCATCCTGATAGTGGTCAGGCGTTCGAACTTTGCCGCATTCTTTGATGTGCGAGACAAGAGATCTGAAAAGCACCATGCAGCATCACGGGGAGTAAACGATGAACCAGTTCTACTCAAGTCTTGCCACAGAAAAATGCAAGTGTGTTTCAGCTGCTACGTTCGCAGAAAAACGTATTTTGGAAGGGAGGCAGAAACGCAGCTGAACTCAAACGTTTGTCTATAAACAGTGGTTGCCAACCTTCTCAGGCTTACGGCACCCTACAGAAGAGAATTACTGCACAGTTTGCGGCAACCAGTGTCGAACCCATAGCAATTTGCTTTAAGGTTCGATGACAGTTCGAACATATATTTTTAATCATATATTAACAAAACGCATTATCTCGCGGCACCCCCGGGCATTGCAAACGGCACCCTAGTGTGTCGCGGCACTCCGGTTGGGAACCACTGGTTTATAACTGAAAAGTTTGGCACATCCCCCCCAAGCTGAGAAATGTTTCGGGCAGCAAAGTATGTTCCACATACGGTATAAGATCACTCTTCATAATAAATGCAATCGAGGGCGGTTAAACCCATTTCACCCATCTTGTGAAAACACTTGGCCAGTGCACGAAAAATTTGACGCTTTTCAAGAACATTGGGAGCCTATTACCGACATGCTTCATCACGAAACCACAATCAGTTCCTGAGGAAAGTTTTCAGCTTCAGAAGATCGAAGTCAAAATACCTGATGAAACGGTGCTTCGATACAGTGCTTGAGTCGCACACGAGGGTGAGGTGCCGTCTTGCTCGAGTGACAGCTACATTTAACCGTCTCTGGTCGGCAAGGAAACCTACGCTCCCAACCTTGTTCGACCTGACTAGAGACAGAATCACAGCTTCCTTCTCTCTTCCCTAAAAAGCAAAGAAGCGCATGCTTGCCTTACGTTTCAGAGAGTAATAAGCTCCATACACCTGCGTATTCCAGGTCGTGTCAGTGCGCAAGAGGGCACTGAAACTCATTGTTAGTCATCTGAATGCACTTGCAGGTAAGAGGTCACGCGGCTGGCGGTGCCCACTTTCACACACAGCAGTATGAGCGCAAGCGAACAAGTTGCCGTGAGTCGCAGTGTTCTTTAATCTGCTACATTGCTGGGCAATGGACACAACACGTACACATCCAGTTGACTTTCTGACGGAGTAGCGGACAGCTCGCTTCACAGCTGTGTTTCGTCAGTGCTGCTCGCTCACTCGTTTGATGAGCTCAAGTGGGACGGTAATCCAGTTTTGCTGCAGTTCGTTTAAATGTACGCTCGTATTCACCTAAACACGGCCATAAAACACTCCAGAGTTTATATTATACCAAGACCTCGGAGAATGTCATTTCAAGGATTTGGTCTTTGCCGTAACTGTTTATGGCTTCTGTACGAACTACAGTGTGATTGGTAGGGCAAGTTTTTGCAACTTTTTTTTACAGCTTCCTAAATACTCTAAAATATATGCAGTTCAATGTTTTGAGCTGTTTCCAGGAATTTTCTATTGCAACTTTTTACTACAATTTTTATCAAGTATTGCGCAAAACGTAAAGTATAATTTGAAAAATACTACAAAACTATTTCAGTTTAGTTCTATTATCTTTCATTGCATGAAAAAGAGCTATATGACGGATTAGCTGCGTCTCAATGTTATCTATGACGAAACAGTTGCTTTGCAAGCTAGAAGTTTTACAACCCCAGCCAAGTACCACAGTGCTCGAACTCAGAGGTGGAAGTGCGGAAAATCTTGGCTTTTGGCCAAGTCCGCGCAAACGAAAATAGGTTGTGTCAAGTCTTTCGCAGTCACATGTGCGCATAAATGCAACTTTCGTTGAAAATAAATACAACTTTCTCACTTTTTTACTGCAACAAAGCTTGCAACGCGAACAAAATGGCTGTGAGAAATTACAATGGCCATTTTTAGAAACGAACACGGGAAGTACGCAAAAATTCAGTAATTTATTAACAGAACCCGACAAGTAAAAACTACAGCCGTGAATATATTTTTGTGAAGATAAACAGAAAGTAGGCCTATTCGCGTACCACAGTTTGGGAACCACTGGATTAGGTGCTCGCAATAAGATCCAGGTTACGTCGACCAACTGATTATATGCTGTAGAAGAATACATATTTGACTCTGCAAATCTGCACCTCTTTCACACATGGACAAAAATTTCAATTAAACTCTACCAAATGTTACCAAACAACTATTTACCACCCAAGCTCGGGTTTTTGTTAGTTCTTCGCATTTGCACCCTTCTTCAGTGCTGATTTTAATGCAAGATGCAAAAATTCACTATACATTCGTGCTCAGCCAGTTGTAAGTGCGGAAGTTCGCACTCTCTAAACAACTACAAGCGTCTGTTCGCACACGGCCACAATGCACGAAAAGAAGCACGCCGTGTCCAGCTGTCGACTGCTGGTAATCGGGACAAGAAATGGCGCTTGCATCGGACTGCTGGCAATCAGGACAAGAAATTGCACGTCAGCTAATCTTCCATGACATGAGAGCTCTCGGAGACTGTGCACTGGGGAATTACAGGAACGCAACACATCGCAAATGTGGAAGTATGCATCGTCCTCCTGGTAAACAATCTGCGTCACGCCTCACCTGAAATCCATCGACAGACTTGATTTCAAGCAACGGATACTTGGCATGTAACCGATCGGATAATAACCGCACCTGCAAACATGACGTACTCCTAAAAACAAGGCAGGTGAGGATCGAAACGACATAATGAGCGATTTTGTTCTGAGTTAAACGCACTCGTGACTGAAACAAGACAGCAGCCGGAACTGCTGCCGAAGATTCTCAAGACTTAGGAATTTTATGCGGATTCAACCTAAACATTTTGTCCCAAAACCTGAGCATTTTGTTTGTGTTTATCACAGCTTGTTTTAACTCGATGTTGACGGATTTTCAAGAGCCGGACGGCTCACAAGGTCAGACAAGAAGACGGCTAGTGTGAAGTTTACCAAGCACTTCAACAACCACAGCATTAGCTGACGTAACCAGCTCATACGTCCATAGTGGCAATTGCACGTACAATGTGGCCAGATACCACTGAGCATCACTTTTTAACAAACACGTCAAAAAGTTTCAAAACTTTTCTCTGACATTACCTGCAAATTGTAAGGAGTAATAATTGCAATATCCCGGTAGTTGACGCCAGCCTCGCACAGGCGCGCCACCTGGTGGCAAACCAACCTGACTTCGCCTTCGTTGCCGATTGATTCGCTTTCATTGCGCTGCATGTGAACATAAAGATACACAAGTAAAAAAAATAAAGCATAAAATTGCTCATTTTTATGATCAGCGTAAAACATAGTCTCCGTTAGACGTCATAAAAGTTTAAAAACGAACAACTGCACGTTAGCTAACCGGGTACACAAAACCTGCACACACCAACTGAAAAAATCCAACAGCGACTAGGGTTTCCAACAGAGGTGGCCGGATTCACTTTTTCAGACTCCAACTCCGCTCCTGTTCCAAATTTTTGAATCCGGGTCCGGCAATCTTTCAAATTTGAGAATCGGACTCCTGTTCAGACTCCGGTCGCCATCATCGATCCAACCGAAACTTACCCATGTTTTTACTGAAGAAATGACCACACAGACTCCTGCTACTGCCGAAATTTGAAATGTGACTCCGGAACCGGGTCAGGTTTTTCACATATTTTTGACTCCGGATCCGGGTCCTATATTTTTGACTCCGGATCCAGAATCCTGCCGGAGCCGACTCCGGAACCGTGTCCACTTCTGGTTTCTAATGTTCGACCACGTGTTGAAAATCTCTGACACACCGGGAAGCACCATGTCATTTCTAACAGAAATAGAGAAAATGGACAGAATGCTTCACGAGCTTCCACCACAACCAAACACTAATCGCGGGCAACTACGAACACGTACCGTCATCTCGAACATTCCATGCCCAGCAGTGTCGATCAACGTCATGGCTGATGACGTTTCTTCGGTTTCCTTGACGCCGGTTAAGTCCCTGAATTAAGAGTGCAACTGCTTAAGCGAATAGGGACTCAGATTACTTGACGCGCAACGAAAAACGAACGGTCTCGCTTTTAAATCACGAACGCCGGCATGTTCGTATATTTCTTAACTATCAAGATCGATAGACCCGGTTCCGTGTGGCTGTTGCCACCGGTTGTGTCATATTCAGTACCGGTGCATAAGTACTTGGATAACCATGACTTTCCATTGACATTTCAAGCTGTGGTGTAGAACACTTTAATCTGAGCTCTTATTGCGCATTTTGTGATGAACAACGTAAATTGCAATACCCTGTAATTGATTTCGATCAATAAAGATTCCTCTCAAAGCCAATTCCATGTTTTTGACGATGAGTGTGTAATCGAAGGCTGTAGCAAAGTATTTATACAAGAGAGCTCATGAAGTTCGTACAAACAAGGACAGCACGATCAACGACACCCATAGACGGAATTTTTATATATGGTGATGGAGAGGTCGTAAGGCTTAGCCGTATGCACTTAGTATAACCTTGTCCAAACGAACACGACACCTTTCAAGTTGATACTAAAGGTCACAGCATCTTATGACCCAGAGAGGAACTCGTGCCAACTGCATCGAAGCGGACGCACTGTCCACCAGGATACCAACTCGTCTCGAATTAACACAACGTCGTTCGACAGACAGTATGCGGGAAGTGTAAATTTCCATGTTTGAAACCTCCCGGAACTTCGAAACCTCCCGTAACACGCCCACTCGACATTTTCCTCAATGGAAAAAATGATTTCGGGAGATAAAGATATACCACTGTCAGTTTGTACAAATGTCTTTGTCCCGATCCTCACCTATTGCCATGAACCCTGGGCAGGGGCGGATCCAGCCAGTAAGATTAGAGGGGGGGTTGATTTCAGTAACATTTGGTAGTGAAGCATCATAACAGCTTCGCTGCTGTAAGAAGGATCAAGTATACTTCACAGTACTGCTGTGACGAAACAGTGGGCAACAAAATGGCTTTATATCGCGAATGCCATTTCCGAATTGTAAAAAAACATGGTGAATAAAGCTAGATTCGTTGGTTTCAGGTGGGCGATCGCCCCAATCTCCCCCCAGATCCGCTCCTGACCTGGGGTGATGACCGAAAGAGTGCTGTTTCAAGCACAGCGGCACAGACGAAATACGTGCGAAGAGTTCACGGCGTGACATTTCAGTTACCTCTGATAGCTCGGCTACATTCGATCGCGCGATCCTCCCGAGAGGAAAAGCGGATGTTGAAATGAATTTGAAAACATACCATTTACGAGGGACCACAAAACTGTTTGTTTCGGTCATAGACTGAAATTTCTTTTAAACGACTGAAAAAAAATTAAATCACATCGGTCACAATATCCCAAAACATAGGCTGGTGAATACTGTTGCGGTGAGTTTAATTCTATTACGGGAAAAAAGACCGAAACGTCTCAGCGAAGAAAAAACAGCTAAAAAATGCAAATTAGCCCGGAAATCTTTCTTTTTTGGCCAATTTTCGAGAAAATTGATCGGTTTGCTCCTCCACACCAGGCCTTCTCAAACTGTTTTGTTCTGCGCCCCCATTAAATAAAATTTCCTTGGCGACCCCTTGACGGATAGTAGATCAGTGGTTCTCAAACTTTTCTGCCCGTTGACCCCCAATTAGGGTATACAATTTTCTGTAGACCCCGTGGCCTAGCCCAACAGTTACTAATACAAGGATAGTGTGTGTCAAAATAAATTTGAGTACATTTTACTTGAAATACATGATAAAAATAATACACAATCCGAAAATATGCTTAGAACTATAGATGTAACGTAAGCATAACATAAAACAACAATTCTTCTCCGTCCTACCGCGTAGCCGACTGCTGTACTGCGAGTCTTACAACTGCCGAACTGCGACACATGCACTACAATATTGTTTGTGACGTAAAAAACAGAACAGTTTTCATGATGTCATCACACTGGATGATTTAACAAAAAACTATTCGAATCGAATGTACCAGGGGCGGCCAAACCGCGGCTCTTTGAGCTTTCCGAAAAATTGTATTTTTATTTCCACATATTGCAAAGTGTAGAAATATTGTTAAGTGGTACTGTGGTCAGTGACGGATTTACGCACAGGCCATGGCCTAGGGTCCCGCGCAACTCCTTCCTATGACGACTCATTATTAACTCAAAATTTGCGAAACTGCGAAGAGTCATAACTTCAAAACTTACTTGGAAACAAGCGAAAATGCAAACGTCTAGTCTAGACTATCAGTACAGTAAAAACACGATAATATTGTTTGCTACGCAATACAAGAATTACAATATGGCAGTGTCTGGCGGTCTTGCGTTGTTCCGAGCTTTTTGTCAGTAGAAGATTGAACATCAAATAAGGAAGCGCTGTGTCAAAGGTTTGATACTAAGGAACATGGCTGGGCGCAAGAGAGATGCAGGCCGTCTGTATGAAAGTGGTTACAAGCAATAGCGTTGCCAGGCCAAAATTTTTTGGGAGGGCCAAATGCTATGACTTAAAGCGAGCAACGGTATTTTATTTGGACATTGCCTGTCAAAGCATAAAATGACAAGATATGTTAGAAATTTAGGTGGAATGGTTCCATTTCCCCCTGTGGCTACGCTATGGTTAGAAGAAAAGAATGAAAAAGAAAGAACAGTGTTTTCTTGATGTTCAATCTTCCAGACAAAAAGCTCGAAACAACGCAAGACAGCCATGCACTACAGAACTCCGACGGAAAGCAATATTGTCAGTATTGGATGCTACGTTTGGTTGCTACCAACTACATTGCCCGCAAACAGATTGCTCGTTGAAACTCTATGCGCCTATGTTAGGTAAATCAGCTAGAACAGTTTCTCGTGAGTTTTATTTGGAAAAAAGTGTCTGCGTTGGGCTTACTTCATATGGTTAGCTGAGGGTGTTGCGACAATACTTTGCTGTGCAAAGCTTGTTTTCATGCTGTTTACCATCAGTCTAAAGAGGATTAAAACGCTGT
>JGI24159J19872_10011129_pt1 | contig 11800 bp, 6 predicted proteins | sample Ectturendosymbi4_FD_19872 | JGI IMG/M metagenome (IMG submission 19872) | reverse complement strand
TAAAACGTGCATTTATCGGGCGCTTTTTGTCTGAAAAATTATGTTCAGGTTTAAGCCGGCAAATACAAAGTCTCTTTTGATTTTATTGATAGTTTTTAAAGTTATTTTTTAGTAAAGTTCCTAGCTTCTGCTTTGGATGAAAACCACCATTTGCTCGTAATACTTCCTTGCAAAAACGCTTGTGAAAATTTCGATGCTGTAAATACAAGATCGGCAGTGCTTTTAGCAGCCAATCTTGCAGTTGATTAAGAAATCATCGTGACCGCCATTGGCATTGTGCTTTTTATATTTAAACGCTTCTGCTATCCACCAATACACGTTCAATCGAAGCCGAGCAGAAAGTTTGCTCTAAGACAGGGGTAGGCAAACACCGGGCCGCGGCCCGGTGCCGGTGGTGAAGCTGTGCGGAACGAAGGCCAAATTGGTCCAAAAGTGACTGGAACGACTGGCATAAGGAACACACTGCGGGTGCCATTGACTACCGAATTCCTTAAGGTCGGAGCATCTTATTGCTGCAAAGCAAACCCAGATCTCACTGAATCAGTGCCGTGGTGACTTGCAGTACGAGTTGTAATGAATTCATATGTGCCAAACATTCACTATTTTATTGAGAGCCGTTCCGCAAAATAATGCCAGGCTGAAACCGGTCCGCAGTGCGAAAAAGGTCTCCGTCCCATGATCTAAGACACCGACTCCCGAAGTAGGTCTACAAAACTTGCACACATAAGATGTGGATCTTGTACAATTCTTGAGCGACTGGTTGATGTATGCAGCTGATGACGTAAAGGCTGTAGAGTCCCTCACCACGTTTGAGAAATGTTTGGATTTTATGTCATTAAACGCTATGAAATGCGACTGCGGTAGCATTTTTGTACCCTCTTTACACCAAACTTGCTTCCCAAAAACGGTTAGGTTGTTAGCTAGCTATTTGGAGTTAACAAAACAATTCACAAATATGATGTAGACAATATTTTAAACTGGTGTAAGTTGCACATCTCCTCTAAACAAACTTGTATATGTTTGACCCACTCAGTCTGCACAAAGTGTGTATTAGCGACAACGAAGCTACAATTGATTATCTCCACGGCTTTGCAAGAAATACTTGTCGCTGCAGCTTAACACACAAGTTGGTTCGTTGATCTAGCCCGGTGATTCACAAACTAATGGTCGAAATCCAAACAAGTGTGGAGAAGGGTCAACAAATGGGTCGCGCAGAGGCGATCCAAACCGGAGTTGTGTAGTTTCAACGTTACCACTGCTTGTCTGTGTCAATAAAAACGACTTAGCAACATACTGCGAAAAATCATCCACACAATCATTATTTTTTCTTATGTTGTTTGAGGCTTAAATCGAGAGGTGTTCGCCAAACTCTGATGTGGGTCGCGCTCAAAAAACGTTGGGAACCCCTAATCTAGCCATTTTTGCGTAAGCGGTTGAAGTCTTTTTTGAAATCCATTACTGTTTAATAGAGAAATGCCAATCGATTGGGAAACAGTTCAATTTAGTTTCATTTTAGTCACGTGCGCTTTATCGAGAAAGCAGATTGCAAGCTATTTATAAGTAATGGCAGTGTCAATACCCTCAGCAGGTACAAAAGCATCTTCCTACTGAGGCTAGATTTTGCTGATGACTCTTCCCGTGGCAGTTGAATGATATCAAATTTAATGTAGGATAGGCAACTGGCAATTAGCATCAGGTGAAATTTCTAACACCTTCAGATTATGTGCATGTCGAACTCTGATTACTTAACAAAATGTTTCACTCGCAGGCTGTAGTTAACGGGAAATCATTGATGAAAAAGTTGACTCCACACAATTGTGATTGAACTGTCACAGTACATGTTTAATCACCACAAATATACATCTAAAATTAATGCTTTCTTCCTAAACAGTATCTGTGGCCTTATTGCGTAATAAAAAAGACTTTGAAACTGGATTGCTTCTTAGTCAAAGTTTGAGCTTCAAGGCATGAAACGTATATCACCGCCATGTTCACGCATTTAGTCATAAAACTGTACAAAAACAAAAATCCCGATGTTCATTTAAAGTAGTGGTCGGCGAACTGAGCCTCGGCCAGTTGTGGGCTGTTTAACCCTTTTTACTGGGTCGCACAACACTTTCTATATTGTGGTTGTGTGGGCTGAAACGTAGGCTACTGTAACAATTATGGAACATTGATTTGTTGGCGTTAACTAAGCATTGTTTTTGTCATTATACATTTCATGACATTAACATAGCATTGTCATATAACAGGTAACTGAATACAGCATAAATTTGAAATTGGGCCATCAAAAATAAGCATGTTTTTTTTTCCTCGCGACTGAAAAGGCGTTTTGGGCTACCATAACGAAAGTTTGACGAGCACTGAAGGCTACGGCTGATGCTGCAGACAAGGGTACGTTATACAGTATTTGTTGCACGTCAGCGTTATCAGGGAGGAATTTTGCGATGGTCTTGAAATGAAGTTTACATCACCATTAGGTGGGATACAGCAAACTGGTGCGTCGCAAACAGCTGCGAAAAGCGTTACGCCTTGTTTTGCTTTCGGTTAGTGACGGCAAGCGCTTGGATACACGTTTGTATTTCATTATCATCAACTTCCACAGGGAGAAAACCTCAGGTAAACGTCAGCCATGATATGAGTTCTCCAACATTTACACTGTACAAAACGTTTGATTAATCATGGCAATTAGTAAACCATCCTGTTTTGATCAGGTTCGACTAAAACCTGAAGTAGGACAGGTTCCTTAAGCAGTTACGTTGATTTGCATTGAAGTATTTCTTTAGCTTACACACCAAAAGCTTTATTAACCTGTAAATTTTTGGCGCAAAGTTTGGAGTTGGGGGGGGGGCAATTGCCCCCGTTGCCCCCCCAGCTACGCGCCTGTAATGAGTCACTGAACAGTGCCGCCATAAGGTCATTTCGTGGTTGTCAAATTCGCAATCAGGCTTGTTCCATTTAGTGACAATCTTGGTTTACATTGATCACTTTTCTTCTCAGTGTGTTTTCATTTATTCTAACTTCCACTGACAATTGGTGCTTCTTTGCATGATGTTTTTTTGCATTGTTTATGCTTATTAGCTGAGTCATATGAAACAATAAATCTATGAAATCAAATCAATCTTCACTTGACTGTGGGTTGTGTCCAGGGTTGAGAAAAACCCGGGTTTAAAAAAAAACACCCACCTGTTTTTCAAAAAAAAAAACGTTTTTTTTGGGTTATTTGAAAAGAAACAAGGTTTTGTTCTTTTTTTAAGGAAAATGGAAAAACCTTATTCTTAATTGTTTTTTGATTGCATCATGCAATATCATTGTTTTCAGAATTACACAATAATAGCTTGTTATACCTATTATGCCATTCAAATTCAAGGGTAAAGAAATGTACCCCATCTTTGTTTTGCAAAGTTTTGTTTAATTCACTCCAAAGTGGTAAGGCTTGGCAAGAATGCGCACAGCAAACAAAGAAAAAACATTTCCACACAAACTCTGCAGTTTCATTTCAAGTTTATCTGCATGCCCTGCTAGTTCAGCATCTATGGCAGGGGTCACCAACCTTCTTGAAGCTGAGAGCTACGTCTTACGTGCCGATTAATGCAAAGAGCTACCAGTTTGATGCACGCTTCTGAAATAAAAATGTTGCTCAATTTACCTTTAATTATTTTAGTATTAACAATTAAGATATTCCGCAATGTGAAGACACTGATCATGATAATGTTATTTTTAGAGCAGGCCTGCGGGCAGTAGCGTAGCCAGCCTGAAAAAAATTTTTTTGAGCCAAGTATTTTCACTTTCAGCGAGCAACAGCATTTTGTTTGGGACAACAGCTCTCAAGCACAGAACGACAAGAAATGCTAGAAATTTGGGGGTCATGCCATTTGGCTAAACCTATGCCCACGGACAACCTGCTTGGTCCTTGCGGGCGACCTGGTGTCCATGGGCACCACATTGGTGACTCCTGATTTTTAGAGTGTTTTTTCAACATATGATTTGGTATGGTCCAAAATCAGAAAATGTTGATGGATGCACATAAGGCAGAAATATTGTTTAAAATATACTGATTGTGCAGAGCTGAGAAAGATAACCATTACAAACTGTTTAATTTTTTTTCAAATCCTTCATATTTCATTGCTGTTCGTTTTCTTTGATTAAAAAAAGTTAAAGTTAACTGTACAAGTATTTTTTACTTCTTAGCAGATTTTTTCAAAGAAAAAATAAAGTGTTTTTTTGTTAGTTTTATTGTTTTTTTTAAGTGGGCTTTTTAAAAAAAACCCGGGTGGGTTTTTTGGGTCGTTTTTTTTACAACAACCCTGATTGGTACCAACTATGGTAGCAAAACTCCTTGGCCTTCATTTCCAGTTTAATGACATACACATAAACAGATGCACTCACCTCCATACAGAGCTGCTACATTATTTTCATGATGAGCTGTAACTGTTTCTGAACTGCTGTTGATAACCATTGATCGGCCAGCTCGTTTTCCAGCATTAAAATGAACTTTTTGTGATCTAGACAAATAAAGCACACAAAAAAAAAACATTTTAAATATATGTAAAATGTACTTTCCTATCCAGTTTTAATTAACATGTGTTTTGTTTGTGAAGAGATATATCATGAATGTTGCACTTTGATGTTTTTTAAATTATTTTTGAGTTGTAGTCAAAGTAAAATCTGTACAACTTGAAAAAGTAATAGGTCCAATAAAAATTTGTTGCTAGATAAATAAAAATTCAGAGTTTATCTTCCTTGAGAAAAAGCATGCTTTTCTGTGTGACTTAATCAATTTTTTGCTTTCTGGCCAGAGAACGAATCAATGATGGAGTAGTAACTTGCATGCCAACACACATCCTATACACTGGCAATGGTGGTTGTCTTGAATTGTAGCTAAAAATAATTTCTCAGCTACTCATAGGATACAAAATTCAAGGAAATGAGGCTTTAAAAATACCTTTATTAAAATTCACTGACAATATAGGAAGCAATAAAGGCCACCGCACGGTAATATTAATCAAGACAAATCAATGGCTATACACCTACCACACATCGAAATATCTATGTGAGTGCACTAAAGCAAAAACACAAGACAAAACTAAAGTGAATTCGAGCAATACGATAAACAGTAACCAAGGTCCTCAGCATATCAATGAGATAAAAAAATATTTTAAAGTAGAATCATGACAATATTCAACGGTATAGAAACTACTTCTGTACAACAAAGAATCTTCACTAATAAAAGCAACAATAATAATGGCTGGCACCTGTTTTCTGAATAAGACTCAACAATTTGTAATCAGGCAAATGTTTTGATAAGTGTCTTGCATGGACAACTTCCAACCCTTTAAGGCCGGGAAGCCATTATACTAGAACTAACCACCTTTTTTGTCATAATCCATTTTTATGAACCATTTGTGGTACAGAGACAACCAAGATATTTTCGAACATGGATTTTGATGTATTTTCTGTTGAAAAGCGTACATTAATACATATATATATTTACATTTGCATTTGAAAATTTGAGTAAAATGGATTTTTGTTTGTTTGTTTCAGCCAGTTTAGAGTAATTTTTCAACACTTGGTAGTACACTTACCTGCATGCATTTTCAAACTAGTTTTCTGGCTTGTCAAACTTGCAAGTAGTCTGTATCAATGTTTCCCCACATTTTTAATGGACCTCAAAATTTCAAAAAATCATACCGTGTAAGTATTCACATTCCAACACACACACCATAAACCTGAAGGTGTGTATACATGATCTTCTGAAAACCAAGCAACTGTGGGAAGCAAGAAGTCTGCAATAATTGGTTCCATGACTATTGAGACCAAGTCATTTGAGAAGACCACGTTCATTTGATAAGACCACGTTCATTTGATAAGACCACGTTCATTTGATAAGACCACGTTCATTTGATAAGACCACGTTCATTTGATAAGACCATGTTCATTTGATAAGACCACGTTCATTTGAGAAGACCACGTTCATTTGAGAAGACCACGTTCATTTGAGAAGACCGTGACCTCTTCATTTGAGACCACGTTCTTTTGAGACCACGTTCTTTTGAGACCACGTTGTTTTGAGACCACGTTGTTTTGAGACCACGTTGTTTTGAGACCACGTTGTTTTGAGACCACGTTGTTTTGAGACCACGTTCTTTTGAGACCACGTTCTTTTGAGACCACAGTCATTTGAGACCACGTTCACATGAGACTTTTTGATTTGAGACCACATTCACTTGAGACAGTGCTGGATTTGGGGCCCAGGCGTGGTGAGAGGCCCATGAAGTTACTAGTATTTCCACGGATCATTAATATTTATGACGTAATATTGTGACGTCGCATCTGTTAACTCAAGTGTAACAACAAAACTTTATGATGCAACGTGATAATTGACAACGATTAGCAATTCGTGAAACTGTTGCAAAGGCAGTCACTGGAAGCATCGTATTTTCTTTTTTTTTAATTTTGCTTGAAGAAAGTTCTGGGCGATCGAACGCTTTCATCATCTCTAAACGTCAGTACTTGCTCAGAAACAAATTTTACGACAGAAGCCAAACACTGCAGGCAGAAGCGATTTCCAATATTTTTGCCATTGATTGACCGACTAGCTAGATCTGTATCAATTCATCATAGTGATTAATTACATCTGCAACTAAATCGTGGATTTTCTGTCCTCTTAGAGGTTCCGCAGAAATGTCTCCGCTGGACTTCATTGCCACTGTAAAATAGTAATTCCTCTTCTCATTTTTGCCTCTTTTGCTTTTTGATGTTTTTTAGGACCATTTGGATTAGCTCTACCCTTTTCTGTCCATGTGTATTTACTAGTAAGCTCAATAGGGCTGCCATATTTTCAGGGCAAAAAGGGAGAACAATTTACGACTGTCACTTAGGATACTTGTGTATTACTTACACTTACAAGTCAAATAACAAATAGGCCTATTGATTAGTTTTAAGCATTGAAGTAAAACGTCCACTGTAGACAATGTTTCATTCTAAGTACACAAAACAAAATCCTTATTTACTTATAAGCCCATGAATATTTTGCAGATTTCTTAAATTCCTAAAAATGTAGAATCGCCTTTTGCAATTTTATGAAACTGCTTGCATGAAAGGTGATTGCACACCAGCTTTAAACCGGTTTAGGACAGTTCGGCGCTGCCGTTTCGGCGACGGGATGTTTCGGCAATGGTGGCTGCAAATGTTTTATGCAAAAAATGTGTGTAATTTGAAGGTTAGACTACAAAGGATGTTTGCTTCATAAGTGTTTTTGTTGTCATCCTGATGGTCAGTGGCCAGTGTAGTTTCCCATCCGTCAGGATTTTGGAACAACTTAGTGCAACCGTGTCCACGTGTGTAAAGAAATATGGCTTGTGGCGATTATTTTCACTGGCATGAGGCATTTGTGAGTTTTCACAAAAGTTAAGCCTGGACAGCATCTGTTGGTTGATCTTTCGCGTAGACGGGGGTGCATCTAGGGGGTCTGTTTGGTTGTCATGACAGACCCCTTTGCACTGCAGGTACAAGCATTAAAGCCGATAAAATATCAAACACTGTCACTGCAGGTCTCAAACGCGGGTGTTTTGGAACAGGCAACAGCCTGCATTTCCCTTGTAACGTTGCATAGTACTATTACGATACAACAACGTTACTGCCTTGTCTAAATAGCGCCTACGCAGTGACATGAAACAATCAACGTTTTTGAATACTCGAAATTGATATTGCGTCGAACGCACGTGTTTCGGAATTTCTTCCTCTGGCTGTGCCGGCCCAAATGCTGTCACAATCTCATATACTGCCACGCACAAGCTGTTTTGTAATATTTTGCTTCATGGCGAGAGGACAGTCTCCAATCACAATTGTTTCGTTTTGCAGTTTCGTGCTAGTTTGATCTGCTGTTCACATCTATTAGGTTATGACAAAATTAAGTAAGTTTAGACTTTCCTCAACGTCACGCCAAGTAACGTTTGTTCGTTTGCACTGAAACTACACTTTTTTAAGCAACTTCACATATTGAAACGCGTGACAGGAAGCCTAAAAAATTGTGGCCGCATTATCTGAACAAAATAGCAATCATGCGTCGTATTTCAAAAATAACCTTTTTATACAATTCAATCGTTCTTCTATGCAGTGATTTCGCAAGTATATTTGTAACACCGCCATCTTGATAGACAGCACGCTCCACAGACGCAGTGTTGTCACTGTTGATTTTATAAGTATATGTACGTTTGGATAAATAGCCCTCATTGCTGTAAAATTGGGACAAGTGCTAGACCGAATCTTGCGCCTACACCCTTCACGACGGCAGTGCAAACTATAATAGCCATACCTAGCAATGCTACTCACATGCGACCTGTGCAAATCTGAGTCAAGCAGACGTAAAATCTACCAGAAACAAGTAGAGACGCAAGTTAACATGTTCTATGTGGCTTGGCCTTGCATTCACTAAATTCAGATACCTGACCGACTTTCAGAAAACCAATAAGTGTAATAGCTGTTTCGTCACAAATTATATCAAATATTCATCAAGTAAAATACTGCTGTTTGGTCGACTGATAATAGTGTCTATAAACACACTTTCCTTGCTGAAAATGACTAAGTGGCAGGCACATGTCACACATATGGCTAAACCATGAACATGGTGAAGGGCCTTCTTTGGTGGGGGCCCCTTAGGCCCGCCCTTAAATCCGGCGCTGCGTTTTCACACATTAATATTTTAATTGTCTCGTGGCGTTCCTCAAGTTCAGTGGAGAATAAATTAAATCAAGCACACAAAACTAAGAGAATATGCCATACCTTTTTGAGTAATTTAATCTGGTTGTTTTTTTTTACAAACAGCGGTCTTACCATGAGGAAATCAGCAAAAAATCAACAATCACAAGTTCAGACGATTAAGAGGACAGTTACTGGCAAAAAGGAATCTCAAGATAACAGTAATATAAACAATTTCTGAAAGGGCAGTGGCTGGTTTTACTGTCAATCCCCAGGACCCTTTGTTATTTCTTACGACCAGAATCAAGAAAATAGCTCTTTGGAAAAATATATTTGTGTCCGAGCATTTAAATACAGACCAGTCCCAATTGACCATGTTTTGCACTCGTTGCATGCTTTGTCTGTTGCAGTCTTGGCGATTACAGCTAACAGTGCTGACCGGGTGAACCATGCAAAGATGCAGTGGCCTATCATGTATTCTTTCAAACACGCACCCATTTGCATTAACAAAAATGCAAAGATGTGCTTAAAAGCCCTTTGTTCAAATAAAAAGCATGACCCCTAGCAAGAAATTCACATTTGACTTCTTTAAAATAGCTGTAAACTTCTGATTTCGTATCTTTTGCGCTCATAATAAGTAGCTATGGATGGCAAAGCATAGCAAAATTTAGCATGGGAACTTGTTACCGTGCTGAAAACACATTTTTTTCCACAGATGAAGACTTCAAGAAAAGTTCTCATTTGTTTACATTGATTTTTTATCCTCCTGAAAATTTACTGCTATGCAAAGCAATGGTAGTTCGCTACCAATTATTTATAACTTACATGTTATGCTACTTCTTGTAAACGTAATGTTTCCAAGTGAACATTCCTACTTTACAATGATGTGCCATGCATTTCACACTTAAATATGTAATGACATTTTATTGAAAGACTGCTGAGGGCCACACAAAGGGTGACTGGGAACTGAATTCGGCCTAAGAACCGGGGTTGAGAACCACTGGTCTACATGAATTAGATAAACGGTCACAACCAAGTCGCCGAGAGTGTCACAGTAGGGAGTTGCAGGATCAAACGTTTGCTTTTTGCAGACGATTTAATACTGATAGCATCATCTCAACAGAGTCTTCAGCAAGCATTTGATCGGTTTTCTGCTACGTGACACTGAGCCGGAATTACAATCAGTGCTAAAAATACCGAGGTACTACTCGATGCCTCTCTACAAACCCAAGGCAGTGTATGCGGCAAGTGAGCGGCACTGCAGCAGGTGGAGACGTTCAAGTACCTAGGGGTGGTATTTACAGGTGACGGAAGGCAGAGCCCCAGGATATTGGTACACGGATAGGTAAGGATAATGCAGTTCTGCGTGAGCTTCATCGCTCTGTGGTCACAAAACGGGAGCTTTCAAACATCATAAAGCTGTCAGTTTTCAAATCAATCTTTGTTCTGATCCTTACCTGTGGTCACGAATCTTGGGTAATGACCGAAAGAATATTAACTCAGGTGCAAGCACCAAAGCTGGGATTTTTTAGAAGAGTCCATGGTGTGACAAAGGGGCGTACTGAGGTTAGATTACGCCCGGTGCAAGAAACTAGTTTGGCACTTCCATATTTCAACTTAAGTTATTTTGGGTTTAATGTCCTGCACTGAAGAAAAAACTTGTGACATTGTTGCGATTTTTCGGCGCCACCCAGTGATTCGGCCTCCAGGGCATTGTGCTCCCCTTGTTACGCCTCTGGTGTGACACTTCGCGACAAGGTGCGCAGCTGTGAAATTTGCAGTGCCCTGAATGTCGAACCACTTCTCCTAATTGAGAGAATACAACTACTTTAGTTCGGCCAGATATCCAGAATGCCCACTAGAAGACTGGTGAGGCAAGTCCTCCTGGCAAACCCAACAGGGAAAGCTTCCAGATGTCATCCTAGGCCTAGGTGGAGTAACTGCATCTCCGACCTTGCTTGGTCCCATCTTGGTGTGGAGCCAGCATAGCTATCCGAAATTGCTGTTGACCGTGAGGTATTCCAAGTTGTCCTGTGGATGTTGCCCCCGCAACCCTCCCTGAAGGAAATTGAGCATGAAAATGAATGAAATGAATAACATTTACGTTAGTTGATTCACCGATGTTTAAAAGTGCTTAGCTAGCGAGTGAACAAGTTTCTTAGACGGCCAGAATTGATTAATACTAAGGCAGAGACGGCTAGAAATCTTTTGCCTATAATTCATGATACCTTTCACAGTAAATAAGATGTAAAATTAAGTTCAGGTACTGCTATTGTTGCGTCAGCGTCATAATGCAGCCCGCGGGTTACCTTGTTAGTACTCATGTGGCCCACAGAGCAATTTGAGTTTGACACTCCTGATTTAGTGCTGGTATCAAAAATAATATTCTCGCAGCTAAGTGTATGTGCAGTTGAGTAAGAAAATACTCGACTACCACAAAGAGCGAATGTTGCAAGTAATTTTTACAAACGTCAGGAAATTACATCAGGCAATACGTCCTAGGGGCCTGAGAGCGAAAATTGCCACGGGCCCCCTTACCCATTAATTCGGCTCTGACCACACTTTGAAACACCGCAGAGGCCAGAAAATTCTTCATACCCCGGCCTTGGAAGGGAGCGTTGCATCTTTTAAAAAGTAATTTAGACCACGTTAAAGAATTAGGCCTGCATGTTTTGTGTGCCCGCCCGTTTCCTTTATCGAGGCGCCACAATAGTTTCAGTTTAAGTAAAAATGAAAAACGAGAAAAAACTGTCATTTTGCGTTGGTTGAAAAAATCACAGAAGAAATATTTCGTGTTTTTTTTAGAAGGGAAATGCAACTGCGTAGAAGCAAATGGTCTGACACATGATCTCTACAAACGCGACTGTTCTAGCAGATAACGTTAATTCCCGCAAACAAGCAGAAGGTAGATCATAAAAACATAATTCACAGTAAATCAAAACAGCTTCATTGTGACATGGCGTAAAATGAGTTAGATCTAAAATGAGTTAGATCTCAAGTGAATGTTGTCTCAAGTGAATGTCGTCTCAAGTGAATGTCGTCTCAAGTGAATGTCGTCTCAAGTGAATGTCGTCTCAAGTGAATGTCGTCTCAAGTGAAT
>JGI24159J19872_10011128_pt1 | contig 11801 bp, 9 predicted proteins | sample Ectturendosymbi4_FD_19872 | JGI IMG/M metagenome (IMG submission 19872) | reverse complement strand
ACTGCATTGAAGACAGAACCATAGGATTACAGACACATTCTTAACACTAAAGTTATCTAACACGTGACACTTGTTATAAAACTACTGCGCAGTAGGGCGCCAATTCCTAAAATGGTTGAGTCTATGTAAAATGCGGAGGCATTGTGGCATGACACGCCATCAATCAAGCGGATACAACAATGTTCGATCACTCATTCGCAGAGTAAAATGCGATTATAGTGTTCAAAGAATAGGGACAAATACAAACAATCTGACTGCATCAGAGCATGTAACCATATGTTGTTAGATTTTCTGCGTCTTTCGAGAAACAAGTAGCCTACGTGTATTTTCGTAACAGAGCCTCAAAAGTAGGAATGTTACATTGAACCTGATGGCTACTGTCACTCGCTCTCCTGGGCAGGTTGTACAGAGCTCTGCATCCAAAATCATATGCCACACCCAATCTCTGCATGCATGACTTTCTGAAATTACACCACAATTGTGATGCATACGTATTATGTCAACAAACTTTGCCAAAACGTTGGTTTTGAAACAGGAACATGACGTCAAATTGTGACGTCACAAAGAGCGAACACCAAATCCAAATGACCACCATATGCCACTGATAGAAACCCCCCCATGAAAATTTTCTGCGTTCGCCACTGCGCGTGACAGGAATGCTTTGTCCATAGAATGTTGTCGCTTATCTGAAGCCGTGCCATAAAATTTACGTCCTGTAATTTATTCAGTATCCTATATGATGTACACAGTCCAGTAACGAGAAATTCGTGTCTGTGCTTCATGTTTCACTTCACCATTCACATGCTGCTTATCCTTTCGGGCAAGGAAATGACGAGTTGAAACCTACCAAATACCGTTATTAGTATTACGTTTCGCCGTTTAAAGACCGTAAAACCACAATAGTGGCTATGACTTTGTCCAGTCGTAACGTCCCGAACGATAGAGCTAGAGAGCTGTTCAAATCCTCTACGGATTCAGGAAGTCTTCTAGTTTAGATTTCAAAAACTTATTTTGTATTGGGAAAGTTTCGCAGTTTGCAAAAAAAATATTGTAGTTTTCGATGTTAGGTTTTCTGTTGGTGTTTACATGATAGCCGGATGTTTATGCATATTTTGTTTACATTGGAATGACGTCAATATCCCTTGGAAGCCGACCAAACGAGTCGATTTCGTGGCTAAAGGTTTTATTGGATTATAAGCTATAATACGAGTCATTAGCGGGTTTGATAAAAATTTGTAACGTTTCTTGTTCCAAAATTATGGCTTAACTTCCGGAAATTAATTAGGAAAATCCCCGCAAGTTCCTGTCGGAATTCCGGAAATACTGGAATTTTTATGGCATAACGTTGGAACCTGAAACGCTAGAAAAACAATCAAGGGCTCTCAAAACTCGTATTATAGTGCAAAACCCTCTTCTAATGCCCGAATTAGAATAGACTGAAACGTAGACTAGTTTTGATGTAATTTATTTAATTACTCCGTTTCTACTTACCTGCAAGGAGTGAGTTCTTTTGACCTAGTCGAGACCACCCCCGCAACTAATTTGCCATAATATTCTGATCCTCTCTGCGTCCGTACAAAGCACTAGCACAGTAACTGACAGAAATTGCTTTAACGCAACCTCTGGAGTCGTGTGGTGGATTTAATACGCAAAGCATTGTATTCTCATTAACCAAAGGATAATTTACACTTATACATTTTGAACGACATTATTGGACTTGCGATTTCGACAGAAAATCAAACATTTAACCTGGTTACTTTTCCTATGTCCTATGCGCAAAGTATAAACTCATGATTTTGCAGAGTTCATCCTTTAGAAATTTAACTGTAATTTCGAGCTCCCAAAAACCTACCGTTGAGTACCCGTTCATTTTTCGACTGATTCCAAAGAGTTGTGCTGCAAGAAGTATCGCATTTGATTTTCTCCTTGCCTACGTACTTCATGTTGTTTGGCTAGCAGTGTGCTGCAGTTACTTCCTATTTGCGTCAATGCCCTGTTGCACACGGCGCCTCATAATTCATGTTTGTTCTTGTTTACTCTGAGTTTTCTGACTTGTTTCTCAGGTAATTTCGTTAATTTCTTTGGCACCAGCAATTCTTTGCCAAACATTATTTCTGACTTTATTCTTCTTACCACTTCCTTGTAATTGCTCGACAAACAAATTTGTTTGTCAGATCAGGTTTGACGTAAAGTCTTGTGATGTTGACATGCAAAAATCTAGATTTCTCACTGTTGCGCAATTCGAATGGTGGTAAATTGCGTTGTTGATCAAACTTTGTTTTTTTGTCAATCAAATTGTTTCACAGAGTTGCGTAGTGTTATTTGCTTTCTCTGTCAATCAACCATTTCGTTTTAGGATTTCGTAATTCGAAAAACATCAGAGATGAATTTGTGCATCGCTGCACTTTGTTTTGCAGTCAGTCTGCCTTACGTAATTCGCTTTGTTTAGGTTTTTAGCAATAATGCCTTTGGGCATTAGTGCATGACATTTTTCTACTCCGGTATCTGTAATGTAGCTAGCTATCTAATTATTTTATGTTCTTGGTTTTGAATGCTTGTCTTTCACACACATGCACCATAATACATTGGCGATACATTGACAATACAACACAATATACACATTCACAATTAAATACAGTTCAACACAGCTTTGTTTTGCCACATTTTAGTTTAACATTGTGCATGAATATCATTATTAACTTTTGATGCACACAATATCGACAGTTGCGTTCATTAGCGGGATTGCTTGCCACCGTCGCATAATCTTCTTGACATTTTGTTGCTTTTCATGTTGTCATTGTAGATGGTTTGTACTGGGTTACTTCTTCATGCGTTAACTCTTCCTTATTGCTACGTCTTCGTTCATGTTGAAACTGCACTTCGTACTTGACAGTTACTTCGTCAGTACCAAGTTTCCATTGACTTTGCAACTGGAGTATCCGCTGCTTATAATGCTTTGTCAACGTAATCGAACTCTCACTTGTAATGATTTCCTTCGCTTGTTGTTGTCATGGACAGTCCTGCTTATACATGTCCATCCTTTAGAATGTCTCAGCAAAGATGCTGACTTCAGATTTTCTAAAATTTTTTGGTTTTTAGTCCCACGTTCCAGGGGAGCAAGTGCCTGTTTCGCCCCCTGCAGACGCTCATTCCACCGTATCTCTTTGAAAAACAAAATGTCATTGAAAAATTTAAGTGATCTGGCAACCCTAAGTGGTTCGACTCTGGGTTTCGATACGCGCGCAATGAAACCAACTGGTGCAGGTCATTGACTTAGCCGTCACAAACTTTGTCATTACCTCTTACGCCAAAGGGAGTCAACGTCCGGGCAACTGTTACGAAACAATATAATATTTTTCCTGGCTAGTGGAAAGCTGCAGAGGTGGTTCCCCAGTATTACGACAATTCAGCGAAATACAGTTTATTGAACAACAATTTATCGAACCGACGATGTATCAAACTACAGTTTATCGAAACGACGGTTTATCAAATCGACAGTTTATCGAAACGACGGTTTATCAAATCGACAGTTTATCGAAACGACGGTTTATCGAATCGACAGTTTATCGAAACGACAGTTCATCGAACCGACAGTTTATCGAAACGACAGTTCATCGAATCGACAGTTTATCGAAACGACAGTTCATCGAATCGACAGTTTATCGAAACGACAGTTCATCGAATCGACAGTTTATCGAATCGACAGTTTATCGAACTGCAGTTTATCGAACAACAGTTTACCGAAACGACTTATCTGATTCAACTGTCGAAAGACATTATTACGGCGTGGTCATCACGCTGTGATATACAGCTCCAGTCGCAACTCGCTACTTAATTTTTTCTAAGTGCAAAATCCGTTTTTATCTTTCTTTTGTATCGACTGGTTGTTAATAGGAGTCAGAACCATCAAAACCAGAGATAGGAACAGCAGTGAAACAAGCAATTGTGAGTGATTGCAACACAGCTTTGAAATGGAATTCATTTTTAAGTGAGAAGGCGAAGGGAAGTGGCTTTGAAAGGTTTATTTATGTCGGTAACAAAGCTTAAAATACGGCAAACCTCGATTGATCCGGATTCCATTCGACCCACGATTTTATCTGGTTTAGGCGAAGATCCGGATTAACCGAAGGTGGTTGTTTCTATAGCCTGACGTCATTTCGGTACTGAAATATAGGGGAGAATCGTTTAAATTGAGCACATTTACGACGATACGGCAGATTTTCGCAGAAGCAAAACGAATTTATTGATGTATTCACAATAGTACATCAGCTTAGTAATCACCATATCCAGGCAATTATGAACAACCTTAAGTTCATAATTTTAGATTACTTCGCTGCGAAAAAATCTGGGATTTTGGACTGACGCAGAGATTTTTGTGAATGGTCCTTAAGCATTTACTCCATTTGGAAGATGATGCCCTCCAAACATCTTACCGAATACAATACGCTCAGGGATAATGCTCTACTCGTCACACGCAAACTCTACACTAATCAATAGACTGAAACCTTGGAGCGGCGACGCGCTTTCAGCGTTATGTTCAACGCGGTATGTTACGCCCGTGTGTGACGCAATGATCGTCTCTACGATTAGTCCAATGTTCCGCGCAGTTGCGGCCGCTGTTATCATATTCCTAACGTTCGTTGTTGATCGTGAGCAGGTCTGGCCCTAGCAGGTGCGGCCGTGCGGGGCCCAATGCAAGACCTAGGCGCGGGGCACCTCTGAGCAGTGATTTTATGACGTCATCGTGTTCAGTCAACCGTGATACGATCGTGGTAGTGCGCAGATATACAGTACAGCACTAACACGAGAATTGAGCACGTTTGCTAACGTTCGAGAGGAAATTAGCTAGTTCTGACGAATATCAAAATTCCTGGCTACGAACCTGGTGTTGTATCTTTGCAAATAGCGCCATGGCAAAGTCTAAATGTGCGTCCTCTCGAATACAGTAGAATTTGTCTAATTCGTCAAATCGTTACTTTTTTGTCGGTCCCGGCAGAATTCCAATCTGTTGTGTACATATCTGTTCATCTAATTCGCGATCGCCTAATTCGTCACCTCTTTCTATCCCTTAGAAGCGTTTTGTTCGGCTAATACGTCATTTGCACTTTCGCTTTTGATGCCTTAGCAGCTAGTACGCGTGGGAATTCAAAAAATTAAGGATCTTTATCTGAGAATTGTTGTACCTCGCAATTTGTTCATCCAAATTATACACGAGGTGCGAAGCGAGACCCGACTTTCCATTGAAGTTTGTTAAAAGATTTAAAAGGTGATTAAATGGAGGAGTCTAGATAGAGGATTGCTATATTGAACCATAACGTCATGGACTTGTATTTTACTGCAAATAAAAGCACTACGTGTACGAGTTAGTACAATAAAGTATACAAGCTTCTGTGGTAGTGTTTTAACCTGTTTGCATAATTCGTCACTTCTCCTTAATGGTCACTTTTTTCTAATCCCCTTGAGGTGACGAATTAGGCAAATTCTACTGTAAGTGAAATGATAGATATTAGCACAATTTTTGCGAAAGATAAACCATGAAGATAGCAAATGACTTAATACAGAAAATATGTGTTTATTTTTGCTTCAAACGTTTCAGCAAATAAAATATAACTTATCCATACGCACCATAATCCTGCACTTATGTTTATTTTTAAGAATAAAAATATGAAAACAATCAAATAGTGTTGACATCACCATCATAATTTGTGCATAGGGGAAGTGAGGGACCCATGGAACACGTGGACCGAAAAAAACATTTAAATTATGCCTACTCCCAAGCTGGTTACCATATTCTCTTGCTGTGTGGTTGTGAATGAAGTATTTATGGACAACAATGTTGTCTGTTGAAGAATCTGTGCCGATCTGAAAAAAAATTACGCATTTTTTTGTTTTTGAGGCATCAAAGTAAAATTTTTTGCAATCGTTTAGCAATTTCTTTGTCTGTCATAATTTCAATGTATAAAGTTCCAAACGTTTCCCAGGATAGGTTGGGAGTTAAAAAAATGTCTGAGAAAACTGGTATGATAGGTTTGGGATGCAGTGTAAAATCGTGCACTTTTTAAAATTGGATCTAAATGGAACCCATAGAAAGCGAGTGTTCCATTGGTCCCTCAATTTGTAATTCCTTGATTTTGCAAAAGTTTTTTGCACAAAACAAAGACCAACAGAGGTTTATTTACTGGGAACAACCTAAATAAAGTGTTTTATGATGTAAAAAAATGAAAGACACTGAGCTTGAGACAAGTGACAAAAAATAGATATTCCACTGGCCACTCTACATCTTCACAGCCGATCTAAAACCTAATACTTTTACGCAGAGTAATGGGGAGACTATTTCGAGGAAGACTGTGGTCGCAATTTAGGTAACTAATTTTCACTTAAATAATTTTCACTTTTCAACGTTTCAGCTTTGAGGTAAGGTTAACATGAAGTCTATTTTTTGCAAGTGTCTGTGTTACCAGAGAAGAGATATGTGCTCTAACTAAAGGACCATATGATTTCTTATCAAAATTGATGTACTCATTGCCCAAAAAGAAAGTGAGTCTGTTTGCACTAAAATGTGTTAAAGTTAACAACATTCAAAAATCATGGAAGTGGAAACAAACAGCAGCCTACAGGATGAGTTCAGAGAATTTCGAAAGCGACGTGGGGGTCTCACCCTCAAAAAGGAGAATCAACAAGCTGAACACGAACGTTTAATCCCCATAATTTGAAACTTTTTTCAACAACCTGAACCTTTATGCAATCGCCCTAAAAATATGTAGGCCTAAACTTTATTTCGTTTCTGCAATGTTTTTTTCACAAGTTTTAATACAAAGTGCGAGTTTATCTTCTTAGTTTACACATAAAATTATTACTTGCAACTAAAATTATAAAGTGTTTTAATGATGTGAATCGACTTTTGTTCAAACGTAGCGAAATAGCATTGGAAAAGCACTCAAATAATTCAGGATGATCTAGGTCAAGGCTGCCCAACCCGCGGGCCGCATGCAGCCCGCGGGGTTGTTTCAAGTGGCCCACGATGTAATAAGTTCGTAAGCATAATTTTTAATTTTTAGTACTTTTTCATAGGCTCAAGTATATTTGCCAATAAAGCACACAAACATTATACCAGTTGTTTCTGTTATGGGCCTACCACCCAAAAACTTGTATAACAAACGCTTCGAATATATGTCTATTTTTTAGATTTTTTTACACCCATACAAGCTGGCAACAATGCGTGCAACTATAGGACTCATTATGACCTCGTGTTATCGCATACAACTTTTCAAAATCAAGAGATTTGTTACGTCACAAAAATGTTTGTGGCCCGCAATAAATTTTCTCATGTGAAAGTGGCCCGCAACACCAAAAAGGTTGGGCAGGCCTGATTTAGGTTCTACGCCCATTTGAAAAAATCCGTTCCATGAGTCCCACACCTCCCCTAGTACGCTAATGGCTGAGCAAATTGTAAATCTAACAAAAAAAAATATATATATACTGCAGCTACAAGCATGAAGCAACAATTTCTTTTGAAATGAACGAAACACATTCACTTTGTATGGTAGCCTGCAATAACGTATTTAATGCAAGTCATTTATTACTTGTGTTCGAAAGACACAGTTCTATCGAAACATCAATATAGCCAGCATTTTATTGTTTAAATAACGCAGCATGGTAATTATACCAACACTTTCCATGCATTTGTTGAAACAAATTCGTCCATGGTTTTGCAAAAGCCTATTTTCTCTGTTTCACCATCAAAGCTACAGTAGATCACACAATCTGTTATGGTTCGTTGAGGCTCGTGTGTATGAAGTCATCAGTTCAGTTTGCTCAAAGATCGCTCACAACATGCCACAGATACTTCCATCGTCACCATTATTTGTAAAGCAAATCGAAGATTTGGAAAGACGCTTTCATCACCATAAAATAGACTAACAAATCTCTTCTTTGATGAGTTAACATTTTTTGTTTAACTGGTAAGGTAATGATACTAGCTGCTAATGTTACTTGGACTAACTATTAAGTAAGGTTCTCTCAGTGGCGTGCAGAGGTCTTATGACGCCTGGGGCGAATGCTAAATTGCACGCCCCCCTACCAAATTTTAGCTTTGAGCAGTGGCGTACGATTGCCATTGTTACTGCATATAAGCTGTGTGTGACGTCAAAGCATGACGTCATATTGACGTTTGCAAAACAACTTTTTGGCTAAGTTTGTTGACACAACATGCATATTATTCTACACGCATACTCCTTAGTCGTTGTTTTAATGTGTGTCTCGGTAATGAACATACCAGCACTTGAAGTGTGAGAACGGAGCAAAACAAAGCGCTCAACGCTATGACAGAGCAGTTCAAAACTGCAAAAGTATCCGGCAACGCGTTAAAACAGGAGAGATAGAACACACTCAGTGCTACGTCAGTGCAGTTCACACAGCGACACAGGCACGTAGCCAGATTTTAAGGTTTGGAGAGGCAAAATCCATTTTAGGGAGGAAAGGTTTATGTTTTTATTATATGTTTTAAATATTCTACCTGGACACAACGAAATTTGGGGGAAATACCCCCCAGGGACGGAATTAAGGATCGCGGGGTCCTAGGCCATTCTAGATTTTGGGGCCCCATGCAGGTGTGACCCGTTTGGTCTCTTGTCTTAAAAGCGTGAAAGCATGCCCCTCATATGTGTCGTGCTCCCTCAAAAATATATTTTTGTGGTGCCGACTTTGGTTCTACGATTGCCTCAGATCTTCCACATAAATTAAGGCCTTTCTTAATTCTTCCCACGAACAAATGGCGATGCGAGCTTTTCTTGGAAATTACAGCTCTTACGTGTACTTCAGAATTATTTTCGTTACATTTCCGTGTTTTCTAGCGTTTTTTTGTAAGCTTGTTTTTCGGGTTTAAGTTTTCAGGTAGCTATATACATTTCATGAGGAAGCATGTTGCAGCCACTAGCGTATGGAGGTACGTAGGGGGGGAGCACTCTGCCATGCCCCCCCCTCAGACCCTAAAAATAAAAAAATGTATAAACAGTATTCGGCAGTGGCGGAACTAAGGGGGGAAAGGGCCTCAATTTAAAATAAACTGACTTTGTTTTCTGGTCACTGATATATGCACTACGCAAATTTTTTCATCATTACCGTACGTTTGCTTGATTTTCATTTTACGATTTCATTCTTTCACTGACAAAATTGCTTCATACGTGGCTCTTTAGTAACTTAACACAGGTAACAATGAGCACAAGAAAAATGCTTCGGCTGCCGTGAGATTTGAGCCCACAAACTTCAATAAGCGTCTTCGATAAGCGACACATATCTAAAACTTATAACATCCAAGCACGCATACAGCTTTATTTCATGAGCCTCAGACAACAGAAGTTCAGTTTTCTGTCTCACCGGCTAATAAGTCTCGTAAAAGCATTATACTAAAACTTGCTTCCACAATGCACAAACGTCATGCAGTCAATGAAGCGTTCAACCAGAACGGATATGAACAAGCAAGTTATATTACAGTGCAATATTTGTGTGAGTACAAATGATCTTATTTTAATCAAATGATAGTACAAATGATCTTATTTTATAGAGTACAAATGATCTTATTTAATGTCTATTGTCTTCCGTGTTCAATCGCTTCCTTTTGGCCAGAGGTGAAATTGGAATAATTCGTCCACCGTCTGCGTATGTCAAAGTATTTTCTTTTAAACTCGAAAGGCTTTCAGTTCTTTTTTCTTTTGGTCATTCGGAGGTCTTGGCTCTCTGGCTTGGATTTTTCTTCTAGAACGTTTGATGCATGTTGGGAAAAAATATTTACATAAAAAGGGTCCCAACAATACCATCCAAAACCTTTTGCCTCCGAATGAACAAAGGTTCGCCGCTTTTGCAATAGAAACGTGTTGTCTCCGGACAGTTCATTTCATCAGTACCATCCACGCCGTCCGGTGGACAATGTCCATCACAATATTTTTCTTTGCGAATACAGTACACGCCAGTTAATATATCCCCGGTTACTGCGTCCAACCGCTTATTACCAAATCGCTTAGAACGAAATCTTCTTAATCATTTCTCTTACAAAAACTCCTTACATCCAGCCACCGCGCGTTTAATCCACCCACTGCTGATTCCCCATGCAGAAAAACTATTTTTGTACTGCTCTGATGCTTAATGCTCCGAAAGCAGAAGTAGATGGCGATCTCAAGAGAAACGTTTCCGTGTGAGCAAACCACTTGGCGAATTGAGCATCTTTTACTGCTGAATAAATACAATACAAAATGTCAATTGCATCGCTTTTTCCCGTTTGTGGTTGTTTAGTTGCAGCTTTAGGAAAATTGGTTAATAAAATCACCGCCTATTACATCCAAAATAGGCTGGGCCCAACGTGGATGTATTAACCGGTGTCTAGTCTATGTACTTCGTTTTAGGACCTGAAAAACAATAAGAAAAACGTAAAAACTGGAGCAATTTGAAATTTTCAAATCCGCAAACAGTAATGCTTTGATGAGTTAATTTTTAGCCTCAAGAATGTTGACAAGCAATGCAGAAAAAGACAATTCTCGATTTAGAAATATTTTCTCAGATCCGATGCAGCATATGTCTATTGTCTTCCGAAAATCAAGGAAATTGTTAGGTGAAAACAAAGACCAAATCAATGCAAAAAAATGCCAAACAGTGCCGAATACTTTTGAAACACTGGCAGTGATGCTGCGCGGCTATTAATAACCAACCCTGCCAGCTGCTCTTACCGTCAGTGACCTCAAATAAAAAGTGGAAGCGCAGCGGAGCTGACGAGAGATCCGTTTGGAAATAAGACAAACGTTTGATCTCCACTTATTGACTTTTCTAGGTTTCATATCTACTCAGAGCTTTCTTAGTTAGAGATTCAAATGCAGACACTAAACGCTGGAAAACTTTGATCGTACTCTCTCTTCAAAAAACGCAGCAGCACTCTCACGTCTCTTGTGGCCGCGGGCGAACCAGGTCATCGAAACGTCAGGAAGAAATGTCCGGGAAATAAGCAGCAAGCCGAAGGTATTTGAACGTTGGAAATTTGTGACGACATTCAACAGCGTTGGAAAGCGAACACTCTTGAATATGTTTTAAAATTTTGCTTGAATTATCATGATCTTCAGTCGGGTTATGCAACAGGTCTCCGTAAATCAGCTGAGAGAAAATCGATTACAATGGCAGGTAGGTAGGTTTGCTTGCTTATGTTTGTGAATTAAAGCACGGATTAAAAGGGAACTGCAATAAGAAGAGCAAAACACCAAAGCGCAGAAGACTTTATTGGATTTTAATTAAAATAAAAATGAGAAAAACAATTGAGGACTTAAGAATTCTGCCAGTTGGCGTTTAACACTTCAGTATAATTAAGTCCCAAGAGATCGGCGAAAGACCCCATGGATCACTACACAGCCAGCCCTATGGTTGGCATAAATCCTAACTAAACTGACGACGTTTCGGTTGAAGATGAAAAGTGTTGCTACAACATGTAATACATTGAACATCAGATTCTGTATTTGAATAAGAGCTGATGATGCCTACTTCATAGGCGAAATATATACTTTGTAAGATCTTAGTGTCTCATTCTTTGCTGAGAAATGATGTCTTTCCATAGACATTGAACATTATATGGAAGTTGGTAACAAAGCATCAGAGAAATACAAAAATCACAGAGGGCCTCCAAGAGAGAGGATTGGACTGGAATAAAATTCTGGACTGAAAATGCGGAGTGTTACGTGAATTCAAGTAATGTAACTCCACAGGTGAAATAAGCAAGGAATGCATCGCAAATATTTAGATTCCGTGCTTGTTTGACTGTCGAGTGA
>JGI24159J19872_10011124_pt1 | contig 11803 bp, 7 predicted proteins | sample Ectturendosymbi4_FD_19872 | JGI IMG/M metagenome (IMG submission 19872) | reverse complement strand
TTGTTGAATGAACTCTAGTACAAATGTACCGTACTGGACTGTTGTATTGAGAGTAGGCTGTGTGCTTTCGCAAGTCATAGCGGCCAGCGGAGACTTACCTTTGAAGTTGAGCCTTACAGCTAACATCAAGCAGGTACGTTTTGGGCAAACGCAGAACAACACTTCAAAAACAAATCTCATATCTTCAGCAAATACCGATTATTTCGTTATTGCAATATGAATAAATGCACGAAGAATATACAGCATTACCTGATGCATCATGTTTAATTTTTAGAAAATACATGTTCGCTTTATCTGTCTTGTCATTTACAATTTGTTGGCATGCGTCTCTTTTTGCTTGTGTTTTCTAGCGTGACGCTTGACATGCAACTGAACTACCGATCTGGTCCTTATTTCAGGTCCGCTTCAATGTTATTTATGCTTTGTTTTTGCTCTCTTATTACTAACTATTACTGACATATTTCATTCTGCGAGGCCAGTTCAACTCGACAACTAAGTTTTTTCGGTGCCCTGGCTGCAGGTTCACTTTGTTTTAACCTTAGTTGTGCAGTGTGGCCAGTCTTGATGACGTCATTATCCTTGCCTGTCTTATTCGTTTTTTTTCTCAATGCACTTGGTCGTCGCATCTGTCTTCAGCCAAACATAATACAATACATTCTGTTGTACATTGTTTTGTCACAGGATTAGGACTGTAGTAGGTTATTTTCATTTCATTCATTTTCATACCCCCTTTTCTTGAGGGTCGCGGGAGGCATCAGTCCTGAGAGGACTCAAAATAGCTCACGGTGAACAACCACCTTAAACAATTCTGCTGGCTCCACACCAATACAGGAGATGTAGTCAATTCACCTGGTTCTTGGACGACTTCTGGGTCGCTTACCCACGGGCGAAGCCAGCAGGACTTGTCTCGCTAATCTCATTTAAAGCGTCATGTAAAGGGCCCACTGATTCGATTTCTGACTTAAAAAATGTGAGATACTAGGTAGATTCTGAACCTGAAGACTTCTGCGTGAGTTTAATGTTCCATATTCTAGTCATAAAAAAGGGAAGGATGAAAACAGATACGTGAATGGGTCACATTTGGACAAGTACCGTGATTGGTGTGTTCTAATACTTAAAATTGCAATTTTGTAAATATTGCAGCTGATTCGTTATAGACAGCGTTGAAAGATCTCACAGACGCCATTCTATAATGCACAAATTTTAGTATTTTGCTGGACAAAAATAAAAATTATTTTAACTACCTGCCCTAACGTTACTAGGTATCCAGTAGCGCAGCCAAGGGGGGACGTCAATGACGTCGTCAGTCACTGACGTCTCTTGAAGCCGACTGTTACCTACGCTTTTCAAACGGTTGTAAATTGATATAAAGCACCAACAAAAATCTTAACAAGTTTGTTTTTCGGGTGGGCATAGCCGCATTCTGGCTGCGCCGCCCACCCCTGTGATCAACCAAGTTATGAAGTGACCACACAAAAAAAAATTACTAACGCAATTTCCTTTCAAATATTTTGCACTTTCACTTGATGTTTTGCAGGGTTATATGGCAATTAATCACCAGACCATTACCTCACGTCACACTACTACAGCATCTATTGCCTTCTTGACACTTGAGTTCTCTTTTCCGAAAAAATCTTTAGGACAGTTGCCTGCTGGAAAATGTCAGAAAAACAACGTCCTTTGCATCCGGCATCCACCTAAAGTTTTCATTATTTTTCAAGGACCTCATGAACTCCCAACCGATTGCTGTGATTGTTCAATTTGTCGTATCTGCCCATTGGACTTTCCACTCGATCGGGTGCGCTATGTGTGCGGACCGGACATCTTCATAGAGGGAAAGAGCTTCGTTTTTCTTAAATCACGCGGATTTTGCTACGAACAGTTTTTACTGACACCGAACTAAGCAGTACGTTGAGCACAGCACCTGTGAATAGCGCCACTTGTACGAATGGGAAAACTACGAATCACAAGGTTAATTACAAAAAGCGGACACGGTGAATAGACAAGAACGGCAAAAACGCGCGAAAGCGGAGGAACCGGGAGAACGTAGCGTTGATTCTATAAAGAATTGTTAGAAAAATTTCACAATGAATGAGAAATCTCGCGATAACAGGTATAGGGTGCAATCGGCGCTGAAAGAAGAAATGATGCGTTGTTTTCACGTTTGAAAGTGAAAAGAATCGCTGGCCAAGGGGATTGCAACTATCTTAAAACTTCCGATTGAACGAGTAAAAACGCTGGGAAAATCAGATTAAAACACTAAGCAAAGAACGTATCACGCTACTTTTGTATGTAAAAATATATTTTCGGTAAATATAAGGACCAAGTGTAGGATCAGTCGAAAGGTAACTTGATGTCAAGCGACGAGGCCGTTAACGAGCTCGGGAACAAAGAACCAACGGCACTGCGGAGCGTTTCACTTGGCGACAAGCGCAGAATAAAGGAACGAGCACCGGGTAAAAACGAAACAAAAAGAAGCAAAAGTAAAAATAGTGCACTGCGATTCAGCAAACAAAACGTAACAGTTCCACCAAACGCGTTGTTTCGCGATCCACAAACGCGAAACGGTCGCAAGCCGCACACGATCAAAACTTCGCAATGGAGACTCGACGCGACGGCGCCACTAACCAACGCGATTTACAATGCGATGCGCCAGTGTTTCCCAGACTTTAAATAAGCGGCGCTATCTGCAGTCGTAGCACCGAGTTTACTTCAAAAAGACTTATTTAAAGGAAATGGCAGTCTTGGCTGTGAATCATACCTTTTCGCGCCGAGTTTCCACAGAGCAAACAGATGATGCAAATAACCGGCTGTACAGTAGAACGAGAGCGTCGCCGTTACGAAGAAGCCGCAAGCAATCGAATACTGTCACAAACACACCGCACAACAAGCGAACGATTCAATTGCAGCTTGTACCGTATCATACGCTATTTTGGCATTCCTCACAGACGAAAACGAACGAGTATCGACTTGGGCGTCCGGCTACAATCCACACACTGATTCGAGTGCAAAATTGTGAGTAGGTGATAGCGAGTGCGCGGGTGTTCTGTTCCGCGTCAGGTGAAATACTACTGTGGCACCTTGTTTGTACAGCGAGTAACTCTGTTGCAGTACTTGATTCGCAATAACGGGTTTTACAAATGGCACTTGATGCACACTTCTGTGGGGAAACACGCAGGTGAGGAACGTGTACGTATTCGGAGATCGCGAGTTAAGCGCGCGAGACGATTTGCACCCGTGGGTGAGTCGCTTGTAAAGATCAGAACGCCTTTGAAAAGTTCCTTTACTCAAATCCTTCTAGCTTCCCACATATATGGAGGTGTAGTTAATCCTTTGCCACTGATGGGAATTTTGAAGGTTCCAAGTGCTTCGAGAAGCAAGCAGGTTGTTAAAACTGGCAACGCGATGACTTCGCGCTCCAATGACATCATAACCGAGACATGCAGCCTCGCCGGAAGATTGCTTCGGCAGTATAGTGTTCCTTCAGCCACATTCGACAGGGGCGTTTTAATACTTCTGTCAACTCACGCCAGAAACAGCGTTTGTGACGTGGACCGGTACCCAGTCATCACGAATCCACACTGCCGGATGGGGTTCTAACGTGTGGGTGTGTGAGGGGTCAGGATGGGGCACGCAGGCAACGGCGGAGCGGTCACGACGAAGAACGTGCAAGTGTCAGGACGAGTGCAAACGCGCAGCTGTACATCGCACACCAACTAAGAGCTCTACAGTGATGGAACTGCCGAGGTGCGGGCTCAGGCCGTGCTGCTGCCGCCGCCGTTCGTGCCTGTGACGCGCGCGCGCGCTGAACCCGACGAACCGGAAACAGTGGACGCCACCGAACGACCTGGGAAAGAAGGTTCTGGTAAAGCGATGTGGACCATCACAGCCCAAGTGGCACACAGCAGAGCAACAGCAATTCCGGCTTCAGTCTCATACTACGTGCTACCTCCAGTGCACGACACAACATGTTTTTGGTGGATCGGAGCTGCTTCTCAAGAGTAAATGAGCCGGCAATGACAACCGCTGTTTACGATTAACACTCAGTTTGTTATCCACAGGGGTCTGTAACTGTGATTTGTTGCGTCGACAGGAATTTGAGTTAATGGTTAATTACCTTGTTAATCAATGAACAATTACGTCCCGTGTTCACGTTCTTGATTCAATCACTGCCAGCTTCTGCAAACACTTATGAATACACAGCATTCCACAGGTCAAGAAAGAAGTAACTGGATCTCCACTGAAGCTAATCGGTGCGTTTCCACAAAAACGCAACCTCTAAAAAAATACAGCCACGCTTGGGCTTTGTGTCCCGTGTCGACCACGCGGGGAGCAAAATGTATTTCTGCCAAACGCACAAGTAGACTGAAGAATGAGCGCGATGGCCGACAACGTTGGAAAAGTAGCGCTCACAATAGGACAATTTGAGATCGTTACGACGAACTCACCAGAGGTGGGTCGGTTTGCGCCGCGGCGACTCGACGAAGATATCGACGCGTCTGAATCCCAGCGTTCGAGCTCTTCGCGCACCAGTCGCTCCATTTGTTCCCGGCGAAGTTCGTCGTCGCTGCGGCCGTTCCTTTCGTCCTGTCACGAGTACTTTTGTTTAACAAGACCACTCGATGAGATCTCGGAAAAACACAATTTTCCATTTGTTCTTTCCGTTAATTGCCAAGATTCGCAGAACTTAACACGGCAGCAAAATCGAAAACCCTCGAAGGATGAGGCGAAGGGCCCTTGACTTGCAAAAACGATACAAAACGTTTGCCCCAAGGCCTGGCATTTTTTCATATTTTGGAGACCATCGTCAATTCCCTGGCTGCGGCCCTAGCATTTACAGTTTACGCAGTATGCCAGCAGAAGACCACACAGTACACTTGAATCAGAAAGAAGCTTCAGCAGCACAGCACGAGAAACGCTGCACCAAATGAAAACAAGACAGGGTCTAAAATTATCTCATGCATTTCCATATTGAATGAAGTGTCTTACTTCGATCAGAAGACACTTCTATTGTAATGGTTACCTCCCTCTGCCAACTGTCTCGAACTTTTAGCAAGATCAGAAGCTTCTGACTCAGATTCCAACAGGTGCCTTACATGTTCTGAAGCAACACTGACCTAGCTATGTTACTCGGACATTACTGTCAACCTATTAGAGCATTTTCTGAAGTTCTCATCCGGAAGTCTCAGCGATAGTCAGCGCACGAAATAAATTGCTTGCGTAGAGAAATTCATAACGTCATTTCGCTGGCATGATTTCGCTGATATGGCTAACTTAACCAACAACTAATCTGTTAAAATCTAACACCCATTACTGTGGGCACTTTACCTGAGCAATTTGGCACAGGAGGCAAAGGACGCTAAATACACCGCAATATCCTTGCAGGTCCGTAATTTGCCGTAAAAAGTATAACCACATCACCTTAGCCACTTGAATGAAAGATACTATCTCAGTCAAATTCTTAGACACACGTTTCTGACCACTGCAACACTGCTACTTTATTTAAGCAGGGCGGCGTTTCGCTTTCAAACACTGCTTTCGACTGTTGTGGACGTGTCGTCCGGATCTGTTTCCGTTCCCTGCTTCTTTTTCTTCGCTTCTTTGCGCAATTTTTTCTTCAAACGCTTTGCCAGACTGGAAACTTCACTATTCTGCAAAAAGTTTCAAGATAATTCCAACAAGGATTCTGGGTGTCTGGCTACAAGAACTGCTGGAATTCAGCCGACATTCAAAAGCGAAACCTGGCGTTTTGTTCTGTAAGCTGCTCAGGTAATTGTGTTAGTAAATCGGTCTGAAAACAGTTAACGGCGACTCAACAAAGTCATGAACGACAAAACAGAGCCCGACGCTTTTAGATACCCTACAGCAAAACATAGAACACACGTGGGGAAATGGTTGCTAAAGGCGCGCAGTGGCTATGAACCGTATTGACATGGCATAACCGATCCTTCGGCGCTGTTGCTCGCTGTGTTTTAATCGAGGCCACCGTGTCCATCAGTTTAACCCGGTCACCGAACTTGATGTGCGCGTTTTCCAGGGTCAAACAACTTTTTGGCACTTTTAGCGCGTCTTGAATCATAACCTTATTTGACAGCATTTGACGTACAGTTCCGCCTTCTCGGGTTTCGACAATTCGTTACTCTCTTGCGCCCACTAGCATAGCTTGCCACAGCGATACAGCATGTTTTTTCTGCTTCTCCTCGGCCGCAACTCGCCATAAAACTGCCGCTCTGACGTTTACTCTTAAGCGTATAATTCTGCCATCCCAACAGCTAGCTTTCTGATAAAATAAAGACCGAAATTCTGAGCTATGGAATCCACATCGTTGCGTACATCATCTTTACTCATTGTAGGAGGTATTAGCGCGCAGATGCAGTCCGTCAATCGGCGTTGCAGTGGTCTTATGACACTCGTGCCTTTTGAGCTGTGTGTTTGATTTACTGTAAATAACCGCAGTGTGCGCTTGTCTAGTTGTTAATTGTTTGTTGCACGCTCGGCTAACTGATAGTGAAGTCTGTTCGCTCAGTTTAAACTGCGCAGGTAGAATGCTTAGATTTGTTTGTTTTGTCTCAGAAACGGTATTCCACGATCAATCGCTGTTGAAGTTCGCGATCGCTGTAGAGAATGCCAGGCTGCAGTTCTGTTGATGCGCGGAATTTGTGAGGTGTCAGTGTGGGCGAAGGGTTGTCGGATACGCGTTGAAAAACTGTCAGTGCTAGCTCTCCACGCTCGCAATAAAGGTTAGCGTCGGAACAATGTTTACGACCAAGTTTCTCAGCGCGTACGAAAACCAGATACTGAAGGGTGTTTCAAACAGAATGCATCTCTAACCACTCCCACGCCTGTATTCCTGCGTTCGGAGAGAGAAACTGACTCGCAATACCTCAGTTATGTTGTCCAGCAGCTTTCCCATCGTTTCGCGTCGTTTCAGCTTGGCTCTTTCCATCGCTTCGAGCTTCACAATGACCGCGTCTATCTTCGACACGATCGAGCCGATGCTGTGTTCCATTCTGTCAACTCGTCGCGTCAAACTGCAACACACACAGGCGACTCAATTGCTGAGAAGGCTGTTGCAACTTCAGAATTGAAGAAAATTGTTATTTTGATTATCACTCCTTTCAGAATCTCCAAAAGCATTAGGCCAACTACAAGACGGTGATCTGGCAGTGGTAATTCCCACACAGAGGGGTGACTGACCCGCAGTGTGAGACCGCGGATCATGCAAGTGCTTCTAGCAACCACATTTCAAGCACAACTCACATCTGGAAATCATCCTTCGACACGAAATTCTTCGAGCTGAGTCGGCGATCGTCATCGTCGTCGTCATCGTCGCTTTCGTTGGCCGAATCGTTGTAGCTCACGTGACTTACGGCGCCTTTGGATCGTGCAGACGACGGTCGGGTGCCAGGAGCTGCGCCAGCGTCCTTGTCGCGAGCGATTTCGTCGAGCTCACTGTTCAGTTCCGCCTGTGACGTGAAACACAACAATGTTCTGTGACAGAGGCTGGCGTACAATAGGGCGACGATATTCCTCCTGACCCGTGTAAACAAACGGTTGAACTCAAAAAATGCAGCACGCCCTTTCCACCCGCTTGCGTTATGTGTTTGTAGAAGTGGATCGAGCACTCGAAAAACACGTCCTCAGAATCGAAAAAACAAATCGAAAGATTCAAGAAATTCTTCACATTGCCCGCACGACTGAGAACTTTTGCATGTTAAGCTGGCGAAGCGTTTCCACGAAGCATCGAACTATATCACGTGATAGTTTTCAAATAATGCGTTAAAGGTGACATGGCAACTCAGCAATACGCTGTCCGAATCGCAGCACGAGAGTCGTGTGCGAAAATAGGTACACGCGAGTGCAACACAAGATGAGGATGCAGTCACGAGTCTCCTATCTACCCACGTGCAAGCACTAAATAATCAAATACACCCAATCAAACCCAGCGCATGACATGGTTCCAGTGTATAAATTAGTCAGCTTGTTAGAACCCACAGCAAAAAGCTTGATTTGTCTTAATCTAAATCGAAAAGTATGTCAATAAAGAGCAAACCACAAATGCTTGCAAAAAGCGAGTGGACCGAGAAGCTAATGTCGAAATTGAGAAGGCCGGCACTTGTTCTCCGCCCAGTGGGCAACGCTTGCGCTTTTGTCTTCATAACAAACGAGTAAGAGATGTTTTTCTTTTCTCCTTTGTTTTTCATCCTGCACTGACGCAAAAAGCCTTTCGAGATTTGCCCGACAACAAGTATCAGTTGAGCGCGTCCTCATTTTTGTTCCCGCTTGTCAAAGAACTTCATGAGCCTCTCATGTCTCAAATAATTGAATTAAACAAAACATTAGATCACCGGCGACACCGCACGGAGTGTCACGGACGCAGAAGATTTTGAATTGAGAAAAAAGACACGGTTGCAGTTTAGTTTTTGCTCAACACTCCCGACGCTTTGTCTCCGTCCTGGAGTTTTTGCCAGTGTTGCCAACTGGTATATTTTCGAAGTACTTGGTATATAAACTTTTAATTTGGTACAGTATATGAAAAATTTGGTGTATTATTATCGGAGGGATTAGTTTGTGACTTTAAGCCTAATTATTCGTTACACTGGAAAGCGTAACCAGAGAATATAGTGGTGTTAAACTATATAAAGAATGTATGGTGATTTCTTAACATTAGAGTAAGCGTGCACTTTGGGTAAACGGACAACGAGACTGAAAAAGTGCTGAGAAGACGAGGCTGCAAAACAATTTTTTTTAAATGAATATAACTCTAGCTACGCGCTTTTTGCCAGCTTAAAGTTTGGAAAGCTGCGCAAAGAGTGGCAGAAGGCTTCGAGAAGTGTGACTGTCAGTTTGCGTAGCTTGCAGAACAGGATTCTGCTAGTGCTGTGTATTCATTTTGCAAACTGTGCAAAGACATTTCAAACCGCAAAGCAGCACAGCATAATAATGCAATGGGCCACAAAAGAAATGAAAATGCAGATGCCGGATTTGGAACGTTGAATTTTACGGAGGTTAATAATTTTATCACTAATGAAGTTTAAGGAAGCAGAAATTGAGCTTGCTGCTTTTCTGTGATGTCACTGCTTAACAGCAACTCTTGATCATCTACGTGAAGTAGTAATAAAGCATGGAAAAGCAACATTACATTTTACGTTTTTCGTTACAGGTGCATTTGGTATATACTTATATTAGATTTGGTATATCTGTCGCAAGAAGAGTTGGCAACCCTGGTCTTTACTTCAACTACACCAAAACCCATTCAAACAAGTCGTGAAACCTTCGGGACAACGCGGTTTTCAAAGCTCGAACGACATGTAACAACACGAAGCTACGAGCACGAAACAAGCAACCCGTCGCAGTACAATGGTTGTCAAAAACAAGTCGGAAAACGCAACGAAGACGTCGTTTTATAACCCTACCCTACGATTTCTTAATTCCAACTGCGAAGTCTGTATAAATGAATTAATGTTTAATAGAATTACTCATATTTTATTTATCGCCTGCGTCAAAAGATAATTCGCGAACATTCACGTAAAGCCGCCAGTTTCTATTGTCAGTCCAACGACCCAAGTCTCAATAATTGAATACAACGGGAAGTGGGATCTGGACGCGGAGGCTGCTTGTCACGAAAGCCCAGGACGACCTTTAAAAATTATTTAACGCGATCTTGACGAGCTATTAAGTATTCCCCGATATCCTATTTCTCCGATCTCCTCGTCTTTCATCTTCTCTGCGATGACCTCTTGGCAAAAGAGCGCACGGTAGACGCGCGAGGTAAACACTCGGCATCGCGAACCGCTTTTTTGTGGAAGTCGACCCGGAAAAGCATAATTCGGTTACACTTCAACGATCTCCAGTCGTCCAATAACAGATAATTTAATGAGGACTGCAAGCACGACGTGAAATACAACCTAAGCTTATTCACCTTTTGTCGTTCCAGGTCGGCCTGAAGTTTCCTCTGTTCGTTTTCGTTCAAGATCATATCACCGTCTTGATCGTACTTCGCGAACACCGCTTCGATCTCGGCGTCGGGAATCCCGCGCCTGCAGCAACACATTTATAAATCGTCGCTCGAACCGTGACGCTGTCATATTTCGATACATTCAGGCCAAAGCATCCGTAGCACCACAACCGCCATCACCACCACGCCAACAAGCTGGAACAAACGTTAGGCCCGGGCAAGCTAATGCCAGCATGTTGACAGGAGTCTGACCGCGCCGATCGACGTGAAAAAAACATTCGTTTGACAAAATTTCTGCAAACTTTCGACGCTGTACTCACATTTTCAGGTCGAGCCGCCATTCTTCCCAGTCTAGTTGTTTATCTTGGTTCAAATCGGCGCTGTGAATCGCGTCTTGGATGTCACGTATGCGATCCTTTTTCAAGGAAAGCTTCTCTAACACTTTGTTGTAGCCCTGCAAGTGAACGCAACAGTAGCAAACTTGTTTTCGAAACAAGAATACTGGCAATGCGCGAAACGCAACGTCTTTTCATGGTCTACGCAAGGTCTCCTAAATAGTATTTTCTAGGAGGCTTTGGTCTACGTCGGAGTGAACGAGAGTAGGAGAGAAAATTTTTTTGCAGCAATTCTTTAAAAACTTGCTAGAATAAGAAACATTTGTTCTAGACGTGATGTGATCAAACGCGTTAAAACAGGCTGTGGCATAGTAAAAGCCACGCGAGTCAAACACAACGAAGTTACACTGAAGCAACAAAGCATTGGCACGGAGCGTTCTTGCTTGACACTTAACAAATTTATTATACAAACACAAAAGACTTAGTTCATGAAAACTTTTCCAAAACTCATATATGCAATTTGATGCTTAAGGATGATTTCTAAGAAGGCCCAACTTATGTCACTTCATATTCGCACGCAACGAGGTTGTTTACTTTACACGTTGTCACAGCAACGATTCCTTGATGTGCTAAAGCTGGAAGTTGATTGGTTATATTTTTTATGAACCCATCTCCAAACTAACGGTTGGCGGTTGTGTCGATAGATGGATTTTTAAGTAAAAATTACAGTAACAAGCTGAAAACGCTCATCAGAAAGTGCAGCAAGGAAAACAACAACGGCCGCTTTACCCTCTTGATGTAATCCGATATTTCGAACTCGCTCTTCTGCATCGATATCTCTGCTTTCACTTCCGAGTATGTGTCGTTGATGATCGCCAGGAACATGTTCTGCGATAAACGACAAGAGCAAAATTTAGTGCGGATCAAATGGTGAGGTGACAGAACGGAACGGTCAGTTTGTTTCTGGTCAAAGCCCGTGAGCGATTTAGACTGAGTTGTGCTTTGAGTAGTAACCAAATTCGAAGGAAATTTCAGGCATGAGTAATGAGTTGAGGTGTCGCAGTACAGGTTCAATAGTCGCCAATGTTCTTAAAGTGATTTAAAATTCCAACAAACATGACGGTTGCATTTTTTAACTTCCCGTGTCAAGTGATGCGAAGCACGCGAGATGTTTCAGCTAAAACACTGACAAAAAAAATCGTAAAACAAGAATGACGAATTTCCTTGCATAACATTACAAACAAATCAGCTTCACTAAGCAAAACGTACGAACTGGACAGGTTGTTTTGCACCGCCTCCTTCACGCAACTGGACGTGTCATCCTGCCTTCGCCCATTTTGTAAATATTTTTGGTGTTGATGTTTGGAGCAAAACAATAGTAATTTTATGACATACTAGCCAACTACTTTAAGGTTAATGAATTAATGCGAGTTACATCGTTAACTTTTGTCTGTTGACTTTTACCTTTGTGTAGCGTCAAAAACCAAGACTAATGCGAAGTGTTTGAAAA
>JGI24159J19872_10011120_pt1 | contig 11807 bp, 9 predicted proteins | sample Ectturendosymbi4_FD_19872 | JGI IMG/M metagenome (IMG submission 19872) | reverse complement strand
CTGTTTTCTTTTCATTATGCTTATTTGATCTTCAAGTGTTATTCTCAACACTTGTAAAAATGTGATAAACGGGGTTGGTTGACCAGGTGACTGCCATGGTCTTTCGCCAATCCTGTATGACACAGCGCCCGTCTTTATTTACACCGATCAGCTATTATGCCATTGTGTCATTTGCTCTATGTTCGCTAATGGCTGGTTTACTGCATGCGATGGCTTTTATGGTGCTTCTGCTTATTGGCTGAGTCATATGAAACAATAAACCATTATTATTCATTATTATAACAGAGTTAGAGTTGATTTTATTGGCAAAATTATCAGACAATTTTATACAATATAAACTTAAATCGCTAGGGTACTGAAAAAAACTGTTAGCCAGGTTGTGTCATCGCGCACCCTACGACTATTTCATAAATTTCTATCATGGTTTTAAGTCGATAGCCGAATTATTTGGGGAATTTAGATTCGTGATAGGGTTTTATTTTTAATAGGGTTGTAGTCTGAATCAACACAGTCGCGCAGAAACAAACTAAGAATTTTGGCGCCGATTAACCATGCATATAATTGCAATTGTTTTCAAAATGTTAAACACGCAACTGAAAACGCACCACTGGAAGCTGATTCAACGTAAACACTTATCAGCGTGTCCTCTCAATTTTCGATTTCAAAACAATAAAGTGTAGTGGATTACTCACGTATCAAGCTAGCATTTTGCTTTCCACTGACATGCTCAGTCACTGCGTTTCACTACAAACTGTTTTGAATGACAGAAATTTGAGCTATGCACGTAAAGCCAAAAGCATCAGTTCCCCCAGCGTAGGATTATGTTTTCAAGATACATGAATGATCCCTAAAAATATGATCTAATGAGCAGTTAGAAAAAGCGGCAAATTATAGCGCATATGCACGTGGAAGAATAGGCACACACCACAATGTGATGGAAAGTGTAACGTCGTTTGCTGTTGACTACAGTTATGATTGAAGCTGCACTGATGAGCACGGGCGCTAGTAAACCTTTTGTCCCAGGGAAAAGACGCGCATTGAATTCAGCGACAGCGTTTGAGGGAGCATTGAGCGCCGTTACGATTAGTCATGCTACGTCAACTTGGGTGGTCGTTGCACATATCTAACAAGCTGCAAAATGTGGTTGTTACTTGAGCGGGTAAATTAAACGTTTTTATCAAGAAAATACCACAAAATAACCTCCATAAGTTATTCAATCTCTTGGCTATGTTTAATCTTGATCACATGAAACATCGCAACAGGTAACCCTTCAACGAATGAAAAACTACAAATGTAGTCCGGATTTTGCGCAATCATTACTTTCCGACCAATAGAGCTGGAGAGCTATTCAAACCCTCCAAGGAATCAAAACGTCTCCTAGCTTCTGCTTGCAGTAGGCCTACATAATTCCAGGCACTTTGGGCTTTGAAAATTTTTTGGTTTGACGTCACAACAGGGAGAGGTCAAGGGATTTTAGATGACGTCATCAGCCCACGAGTAAAAAAATCAATTGGCAATTTACTTGTTTTTTCTTTCAAACTAGGCCAGGATTTGCATCTTTGGAGCGTATGATTGGTCATTTAACGATAGTAGTTGGCAAGTCATGGCCAACAATGCTCTGTGGGATTACTGGCACGGAAGGGGGCTGCATCATTTCTCAGGGTCTTTGGTTGAATATCAACCGCGATGTTTACATCCAGAGTGAAGATGTTGATCTTGAAAGTTATCGCTTCTAAAGCTTTAAACTAACTTGTTCAGTATTTTGATGTCGAAATGTATTTGTAAACCACTGCTGCACCAGTGTGTGGAGCAGGAATGTTGGAAAATATTGCTTCGTTGGTGATCGGATCGCGATAGTCGGCGTACTTCATTTCCTCTGCGACAATGAAACCGTGGTTCATTGTGATTTTCTTCGAGTAGTAAGAAGTAGAGACGCCAACCAACATATCGAACTTCATACGGGGTACTTCATTTTCAATCCTGTTAGAGCAAATAACTTGCATGAACGCACGTAACGTACAATCACATATCTTGCGGTAATTTTTAAAAGTGCGGACCAGAATTGCGGAGTCGGAGTCGCAAGTAGTCGGAGGTTTTTGGGCGGAGTCGGATTCCGAATAACACTGGAAGTCGGAGTAGGATTTTTTTATCCGTCTCCGGAAGTCTAATTGAATCATTTTTTACATCACGCTCCTAAGTTGGGAATTCCTGTTGAAGTGGTGCAATTTCTTTGGAAACTTTTATTGCAACAGAGAATTCTTGTTGTGCACCACAATTTCCATTGATTGCTAGTTGCTACAAAATCAGTTAACTTCAGCTTAAAGACCCAGCACCATACGAAGAACAGTTCGCGTTGCCTAGTGTTTACACACTTGCTTGTAATTACAACCGCTTTACGCGTCATTGTTCAATCAATCGACATTGCCCAGATGGTTCTCTGAGTGATAGTGGATAGCCATGAAAGAGCAGGCATATTGCATACTCAAGCGAACATCCGTCGCGCAGTTGTATTCGCTTGTGTATGTGCTTTTGCAAACCACCAAGTATATTTCCGGGGCGTAGAACTTACAGAAACCGTTGTGACACGAATTTTTCATGTGGCTGCTTAAAAGGGTGATGTTTGGCCGGGCGCGGCTGATGCACGAGCCAGTGCGGTAGTTATGTGTTTGTGAGACGAATACGTCAGTGCTACAGATGGTTCCGAACGGTTGATTACTTTGAAGTTTAAGTGTAACGTTGGAAAGTTTATCGCCGGGTGTGACAGACTGATACAGTTTAATTTTTAAACATTACACAGCTTGTATGTCCTGAAACAAAGCGATACTGTAGCTGACTTAGCAAAAAGTAAAATTTAATTAGATTTATTAAGTTAAGGTTGCAATTGCAAATGGTGGCAGACTGTCAAATAGAACCGATTAGTGAAAGTTTGAAACTTTAGTAGCTTAACACCGAGATTTGAAACTCGAGTAGTTTTATTGGGTTTACGCCATTTGCTTTACTAACTACAAATTTACTGTGAGCAAAGATTTTTTATTGTTTTTTGAACGTTTTGAGATAAACACCTAATATTGCATTTATTTAAGTTTTTACATATTTACAGAAATGAAAATTTTCGAAGCAAACTATTTTTTACTTTTTTTTGTAAAACGTGGTGCACCCATAACATGGCTTCAGAACATAAATCTTCAGCATATGATTATTATACATTAACCAGTGATTTGAAATATTAAGTATGCCAATGCACAATAAGCGAAGACGATGAAGAAAGAATGTGTGATGAAAAAATTAGTGCTTCCGTTGGTACTGCTCCTAAAGCCCATCCTCCTGTACACGTACTTCTAACTTAGAAGACATTTGGCCCGTCTTCATCCTGAGATTTTGAAATTGGTGCAACTTCGTCTGGAACACTAACCGCATCAAATACTAAAACTTTGAGTCCGGAAGGAAGCCTGCTACAGCAACTCCAACACAGTTTTTTTCTAGTGATAAAGTGACTATAATAATGACTCCAGGTGCATCATTGTTGACATGACTGTTTTCAATGGCATTTCTTTGAGATTCTTTTTCTAACCTGGCGTTTTAGCACTGATTGGCGAATTGGCACGAAAGCTAGGAGTGTCTCTAAACTGAGATACATAAAGAAACTATTACTTCTTCTTCCTCTTCATCTTTTGAGTAAGCTCTTCTAACCACTGCTTGGCCGCACTAAGTCTCGGGGCAGGCGTTGAGCAGCCATTCGATTGTCACATCGTTCAGAACCGCCAGGCTGTGCAATCCATGGGGAGGTTGATGGGTTGGACATTGGAGGACAACATGGTCGACGGTGTGTTCTTCTGCACCACGCTCACAGGCCGCAGAAGAGGCCATACCTCCTTTGCACAAGCAGGAGTGGAAACTTGCGATACCTGTGCGGAAACGGTTAAGCCGGACCCAAGCTGTTCTTGAGAGGGCCATTCCGGGTGTTGGGTGCCGGTGTCGGAGATGAAAATGGGGGGGCCTGTGGGGTTGTCCACCCACTCCACATTCCAATGGTGATCCGCCTAGTGTGCCGCACGTATGTTGTTGTTGTCAGATGAACTGATGAGTTGTCGTGCGGCGGGTATAAACAAGTTCTCGATTTGGGCGCCATGCATTTGCACTCGATGGATGGGTGAGCGCTGAGTGGAGCAGGCGTCCTGGCTTCATGGCACAGCGTGCTGGAGACAGTGTGGCTCCACTGCGACGATGTTCAGCAGGTCGGATGCCTGCGAAGATAGGAAGGTTGTCCACTGGTGTAGGACTCAGGCATCCAGTCAGAATTCGCAAGGCGTCATTGATGGCAGGATCGATAAGGGGGTATGAGCACTGTGGCACCAGACATGAGCGCAGTATTCTGTTGTTGAATGTACCAGGGCTAGGGTGGCGGTTCGCAGTGTTGTTGCTCCAGCACCCCAGCCTGGAGACAGCAAGCCGCCTCAAGAGCGTGACACATGATGTCAGCCTCTTGTGAAGTGAATGAAGATGTCTGCGATACGTGAGCGGCCTGTCCAAGGTTACTCCGAGGTATTTGGGCTTGGAGCAGAAGGGTAGAGTTTCTTTGTTGAAGTTGACTTTCAGCTCACGTTCGGCTGCCTTGTTGCGAAGATGGAAAGCTGCCGCCACCGTTTTTGTAGTGCCGAGCTTTAGCTTCCAAGTCTGGAGATATTCACATACGGATGCCATGTCCTTGCTCAGCACTCCTTCCACTGCCGCGCCGTCGTCGTGCATACGATGAAACCGCAAGATCATTTTCTTCTAACCAGTCGCACAGAGCCGGTAGGGGTAAAGCAAGATCTGCATTTGCTCCTGGCATCCGGAAAGAGTCACAACGTCCACTTATGATATTTGCCACTGCCTTCCAATCTACATCAGCATGCATGATTGCTAGATCGTCAGCATATGCATACTTTCTGGAGACGGTGGTTGACAGGTCAGAGATGTAGAGGTTGAAGAGAAGGGGCGCCAGGACAGATTCCTGTGGGACGCCGGTCTTGAGGCGTCATAACCTGCTCCTTTTGCCGTTTCCGGCGGTAATGGTAAGAGCCTTCTTTCTCTGCTGTAAACTGCACATCGGCAACATCGTATAACTGTGATGCAACAATAACGTTCTTCTTAATTGCACAACAATGAACAAGCGACACAACTATCAGTATCTCTTTTTCGGCTATTAACTGTACTCAATCTCCTGTACAACTAACGTCCTACTTGGAAAACGGTGATCTAAAAAGTTTCATAATGACGCATCTGCATACTGAGTAAGAAATCATTTCCCCTAAAAAAAACGAGGAACCCTTAAACCTCACGTTACCCCACTACATTTTTTGCGGAACACTAGGGTTCCACGGAACCCTGTTGAAGAATACTGAGCTAGATTATATTTATCCACACACACAGAAATCCATTTCGACGAGCACAAATTCAACAACACATTTATTACATTTGCACAGAAATGTTTTTTAGACCCAGCAATGCGCTTTTACTCGCAGGTGCAAAACTTAAGAGTACTTACAAAAGCTTAGAGCTCACCACAGCCGCACGTTTCCCCACAGTCATCCACCATACTCCTACTAAGTTCTATAGTTCTATAACAGAGGTGGCCAAACCTGCTCTATGTATGAGCCGCATATCATAAAACCCAAGTTACAAGAGCCGCAACATAAAAATCTGAAAACACGAATTTATTTGCAATCTACGCTTCTGTGACATCATAATTTTTTTTGAATTCTTTTTGGAACGACAAAGTAATACTATACGGTACGCTAGGTACCACAAAACCATTTTACAATATTTCTACACTTTGCAATAGAAATGAAAAATAAAAAACAAATATATAACTTTTCGGAAAGCTCAAAGAGCCGCATGTGAAGGTTCGAAGAGCCGCAGTTTGGCCACCCCTGTTCTATAATGACATATAAGGACTACAACCAAACGTGAACAACGACGGAACACTCGATCAATCAACCGTATAGTGAATCAGTAAAATTTGACATCAAGTGAGTTGATAAGCGTGTTGAGAACCGTGTTGCGGCTTCATGTAAAAAAAATCCTATTGATACAACATCCTTGATGCACGATTGCTTATTGTTTGGCTAAGATAGCAATCGCTTAAATACACATGCCATAGTTTAAATTACTAAAAATAAAAAATGCCCTTCAACTTCGAGCAGTGTCCCGACATTAAAACTACTTACTTCAGCACAGCCTTTGTAGGTTTATAGCCTACAGCAGCATAGCCCATAGTGTTGCCCCCATAAAAGTGCCACCAGGGGCGGACCGCCACCACCCCCGCCCCCCTTAGCTACGCCACTATTTGAGAGCTGACCCTGCGTGGAGTTTAACCTCCGAGGAGATGGAATCCAGTCCTGGAGATTTTCCTGGCTTCAGGCGTCTGAGGGCAGCAACAAGCTCCTCTGACCTAAAGGGTTCAGAGCAGGGGTAGATCCAGGAGGGGGGCGATTGGCGCGATTGCCCCCCCTAAAACCTATGAAAGTAACTTTTTTCACCATAATTTTGTACAATTCGGAAAACAAAATTCGCGGTTTAAGGCCATTCTGTCGTCCATTCTTTAGTCACAGCAGTGTTGTGAAATATAATTTATATTATTTACAGTAGTGAACCCGTAATGAGACTTGACTACCAAATATTACTGAAACCGCCCCTCCTAACTTTACTGGCTGGATCCGCCCTGGTTCAGAGATACTGTGACCCTCAGGTGTTGGAATCTTCCATAGGTCGGACAGCTGCTTGTTGACGAGCCTGGTGGACTCGCGGCCCCAGTCCTGTGTGCCCCGTTCTTCACGAGTTGTGAGGCGATGGAACTTGCCGAGACGGGGCATATGCGAGAGGAGCGTCCAGACCTGCCAGTGAGTTTGTTGATGGTTCTCCACCCCTTGCGGCTAGAGTGTGAGAAGTCGATGGAATTAACAGCTTCCTCCCATCGCTCCTGCTTCTTCTGTTCTAGCCGAGAAAGTAGGGACGAATCGGCTCTATCAGAGTCAGTCCCCACTGGAGCTCGCATGAAGGAGCGATAGAGGGCCTCGCACTCTTTGTCTCAGCATGGCACATAGTTCTTCCGACGGCCACATGGGATACGTTGTTTGGCCGCGGATAGCAGGCTCTCGCAAAAATCTTGGTATGCCCTCTGAATATTTGCTGTGTCCGGAGGTGGCAATCTATCAACGGATTAACCTGTGAGAAAGCAAAAGCGCTTCCAACCAGCCTTGCGAAAGTTCCAACGCTTCACCGGATCGCTGTGGGCTGGAACCTTGAATCTTGATGGCGTGATGAGAGAGGACCGATGTTGTGAGCGCGGGAACTTTCCTAGAACACGTGTGTTCGGCAGTTGGCTGTCCTGGCCGAAACTCGCGAAGGCCAGGTCCGGGTTGGTACCGACGTTCCATCGGTGAAAGGAGAAACTGGATGCTTCCTTTGCATCATGCAGTATATCAGTCCAAGGTTGTTGGATGTTGCCCAAGAGTCCAAGCTCTCACCGTCAGGAAATGTTTTGTTGTAACCCCAGATGACATGTTGGCAGTTGAAGTCACCAACACATAGACTGGTGTATGGGAACATCGGGATAGCCGTTGGTGTGAATCGCGAGTGGAGGTTTGTAGACGTTAATGATCTTATATTCTGCAACGTCTAAGCACAACCACTCAGTTTCTGATCGCTCTCGAAACTGATCAACCAGTGACCATTCCAACCGATCGTGAACAAACGTGGCAAGGCCGTGATTCCTGCTCAGGACTGACCCAGCTGTGAGAAGTTGGGAATCACTAGCTTGTCCGCAATTGTGCCGTGGTTCTCCTGTAGGACGATGATGAATGCCTTGTTCTTATACGCGAGCTGCTCAATAATGGTGATGTTGTTTTCAGTGAACCCCTCGGTGTTCAGCTGGACTATGCTGGGTCGTGGGTCATCTTCGGCACCACTTCTACTGCCGCGCCCTGATAAGGGCGTATTCTGACCCAGCCCAATCTGAACACATCCAGCCGGGGCAGCCGTGGTTGCTCTCGCAACGACAGATTTAGAAAGCATTTCAGGAAATGCCGCAACTTGGAGGGCCACTTGAAGGCATCTGCTATCCTCCTTTAATACTTGACAAATATGAAAGCCAAAAGAACCGCTGAAGGGCAAGCTAAGCAACAGATTTGTTTTCTTGAAAATGGATGCATGCACACGCCACCATGTGTCAATTACTTTGCCAATAATGTCAGGTACGTAGATGAAGAAAAAAATCCACGTAAACCTTAGGTATATAAGAGACACTCAAGCCCAATATTCCAGCAAATTCTTGACACAATTGGCAAAAGATGTGTTGCAAGACTATGGCCTTCATAAAGACTGTGTATTATGCACTGTCACAGATAATGCGTTCAATATGGTGAGTGTGGTGAAACAACTCAATGAACGACCAAGAAAAGGGTCAAGTACTATGGAAGAAAGTCCAGCAGAAATTCGAGAACAAGCTGAGGCTCGTCCCAGCCACCAATTAATTGTATCTGATGACTGGACTGACTTGACTATAACTAATTTTTATGATTAGTAAATATTATATCAGGTTTTTTTTTTAAGGTAAATGTTAGGAACCCGGTTTGGATTTGTAGGGACCCGATTTGTCTGATTCTAGGGACCCGATTTTCTCTGATTTTAGGGACCCGATGATAATTTTCTCTGATTCTAGTGACCCGATTTGAAATTCTAGGGCCCGAATCGGGTCCCTAAAACGCCCTAAAAAAACCCCTGATTATATAAATAAATTGACACGCAAACTTCATTAACGTTATGCAACGGAGTCAGAGTCGGGAGTCGGAAATATTGGAAAGGGTGGAGTCGGAGTCGGAAAAATTTGGAAGGTAGGAGTCGGATATTTTATATCTACCTGGTGCAGACGTCCTAATACGCGAAGTTACTTCATCTTACATTGGTGATTGATTGAAAGAATTATACACACTCGAAAAACAATGATGCCTTTGAAACCAGGAGGACTTTAAAATTTGACTTTATTCGTTGCCTGTTACGAAGCGGCTTACGAGGCAGATATTCAGTAGCTTGATGATTGCTTGCAATCGCCACAGGACATACTATTCTGAAAGGGGTAAAAAGTAGCATTTTTTGTGTAGTTTTTCCAGGGATATCTTGGAGTTTCTAGATATCCCTGAGTTTTTCAAAGCATGTTTTGCGTTCGTCAGCCCACTTTGTGAACGAGCAAACACTATTTATTTGTATAAAAAAAACTGAAATGCATGTTACACACGGTACTTTCATTTGCTGAAGTTGAAAGCAAACCAGCAAACACGCAGTAAATTTTAAGCTTGCGAATTAAAGGCAAGCTTTTGAGAAGATATATAGTGTAGTTTCTTACCATACGTGAATCCGATCGGCAAGCCCAAGCGTTTGATACTGCGGGTCCACTAATAACACCTCTAACATCATGACTTTTTTTGCTCCAAACGTTTTGGCAACCTCCGCAGCTTTGTTGTCAAAAATTTCATCAAACTAAAATGAAACAACCAGCAAGGAAAACAATGTTCATTTTATTGTAGATTGTAAGTTGCAAACACCACCAGTTTTTAGAGCAAAACAAACATGTTGAATGCAAATGTCTCACAATGAACGTCACCGAAAACGTGACCTAATCTCAAATTAGGTTGCAATTCCATATTTTTTAAAATATAAAATGTAGTACATGTAGATTTACCTATTGGAAACAATATTCCTAACACACTTAATTTAAGATATTTCCGCTTGGAATGCCAATGTTAGGTTTCCCAAATTTAGTTGCATGCCAATCAAAATGTAGCATGTTGCTTGTGACAATTAGTGGCTGTAGCATCTATGAGCGAGTTTACGGTGCATCAATCGAGAATCAGTGGATAAAACATCAAACAACTTTTTAAGAGTAATTAGCTGTTTATCCTGACAAAACCATAACATTGAACTCTTGAATCAAATTTATTATCATACAATATCACCAGGGCCGTAGCCAGCTCAAAATTGTTTTGGGGGCCGAATCTTTTCACTTTAAGCGAGCAGCAGTCTTTTGTTTTGAACACCGCCTCTCATAGCACAAAATGACAAGTTATGCTAGAATTTTGGGGAGGCCATGGCACTTTTGGCCCCCTAGCTACCACTCAACANTAGCTTCGATCCTGATTGTAAATTAAAAAATCCCACTACTTGAAAAACAGTTGTGAAAAATCGCTGACAACGCAAATACTTCGNTACATTTTTTCACGATTTTTTGCAATAATTCCTGGGCCTTACATTGTGCGCTTGCGTGTGCTGACAGCATCAAACTATTTAATTAAATAAACAATGCTTTTATAGATGAATTTAAAGCAGGGAAAGGGTTTCATTAACAGGTAATTCACAGCAGTACATATTGTTGGCCTTGCGTTGTTTCGTTTAATAAGTGTGGGAGCAGGTAAAGTTTCGGGGGTGCTAAGTTTTTTTTCCCAAATTTCACCAAAATTGCCTGCAAACATATTGTGCGTTAAACTTTCCCCTAAAGATTTTTTGTAGCAGTTGGTTACTCATTATAAATTCTCACAAACACTACATCTAGAATATGAAGACCTTCCTTTCCCTTGGTGGTCAAAAACAATTTGTTTTGGAGAAAAAATCTAAGTCAGATTTTTACATTCTTTTAGTCAGTCAGACTCATTGATCACTCAATAGGAAACAAAGGTGTGAAAACTTCTGAACTTCTGTGCCTTAATGTTCAGGGATTTTTCCAGAATTTTCAACAAATCAAAACTTTTGGAGTGCGCCCCTTGCACCCCCAGCTCCTAAACCTCTGTTTCTTTTCTAAATGCCAAAATGTTCAACCCACAGGTTACAGAAAACATTTTGAAACGTTTTAAGATTTAAACGCTTTAACAACGTTTAAAAAACGTTGTCAGTTAGTTAGTACGAAAATTTTCCCAATAGCATCTAAAAATTAACGCAAAGTGAACATCTTTGATGGATACACCATAAAAAACGTAAATGTCAAATTTGTATGTCAAATCAAAAATTGGCCCAACACAAAGATCAGTTGCACATTTCATGTGAGTGAAATCAGTATATTTACAATGGATCGTAAACTACATATACATCTCCGTAGCAATGTTGAATATTTCCAGACCATATTTGAGCTGAATGTTGATGCTGTCATTTTTTTATGTACCTGTAAAGTGTAAATGAAGCATTTTTAAGGGAAATTGTCATATATTGGAAAATTTGATGGGGTATGTTATTTGCTATTGTTACTGCAATGACTGAACTGAATGAAAACTATGATATTGTGCATTGTGCCCAATCCTAACATTGATAAGAAGCGATTAGGCTCTAGAATCCCAGCCGCTGGTGCTTTCCACTGAAGTTGACATCAATTAAAAAACTTTGAGAGACAAGGAATGACTTACGAATTGTTGCTTGAAAATTTTAGCATGGAAAAACTGAATAGTTTATTGTACCGCAACTGTAGTGTAAACTTTTTACCGAATTACTCCATTTCACTGTACCGCCCGAACTAACTAGAGTTGGCATGCTAGACTATTTCCTCTGCACGTCACGGTCTGTTGCAAACCACGTGATCGTCTGAGACAGAAACCACGCTAAACGCGGAGAGTAGTTTTTGTCAATCAGAAGTGCTGAATGGCCGTTACGATCTGTGTTCGTTGAACAGTGTTGTAGCTGTGTTTAGTGGAGGAGTTGCAATTGTGCTCAATTTTTGTAACCTTCAATTTTTGTAATCTTGAGTTTTGATCTTAGCAACAGTGCGTAATTTTTTCTTTTTGTTTCAT
>JGI24159J19872_10011117_pt1 | contig 11807 bp, 8 predicted proteins | sample Ectturendosymbi4_FD_19872 | JGI IMG/M metagenome (IMG submission 19872) | reverse complement strand
TGAATAATGTGTGGTTGTAATTTGAAATAAATAGCTTTTTAATCAAAGTCACAATTGAAATTTTCATGGGTACATATCTTTTTGGGTCACCCTGTACAAGATATGCAGTCAGATCTTACCAAAACAAATCACAGATGAGAGTGAATACACAATCAAGATGTCAAGATTTTCATGCAAGACAACTCGATAAGAAGACTTTATACAAAACAGTTAAACAACAACGCCATTCTGTTTACAGAGGCTCTAAGCTATGGATTGACATTCCGAAAGACTTATTAAGTATACCGTACCATGCATTTATAAAATTATATAAACAGCTCCTCTTTCAAATACAAATTTCATTGATTCCCGGTATCATGTACCCATTTGCTTCATTCGAAGCAGTTTAATTGGAGGTGGGTAGTCCGATGTTATGTGGCGCTTTTGTGCATGATCCTTTATACATCTTGTGCTTTTCTTTTGTGTGTGTGTGTGTGTGTGTGTCTGTTTTTCCTTTTCTACTGCATTCCTTAGAGTTAATCGTAATCTTTTGATTGCCTTCCTCCTTGTTTTTTTCAAAGGTTGGCTGACGTGTTGTCTCGCTGTCATTTGGCCAATCTTCGTAATCTATTGTGTTGAACCACGCCTTTTTCTATACCTCGCAAAAAATACAATTGACTGACTGACTGACTCCTTGGTCGCCGATTGACTGTAATCCGAGTTTAATTTTTTTAAATCAGCTTCAACTTTCAGGTTCAATTTATTCCTCTCCTTGCAGCAATACGACAAGTGCTTCCTCGGATCCGCTGAAACCGGAGACGAGTCGCGAGTCTTCTGTGGCCAAATGGCGGCCACTTACGTCCTAAGCGAGGCCCTATCGCCGTCTCAGGTCTACGCGATCTATCAACTCGGTCCCGGATACAAGGTCAGTTATATGTCTCCGAAACTGATGGTGCTGCGCAGGTAAGAAGTCCTACCTTGTCCAACTTATCCTTCATCCATCTTAACTGCACATATTAAATTTATACAAAGCTTAAGCAAGTTTAGTTGACATACAAATTTACGGTCTCAGGTTAAAACTGAAATGGATTAGTTAACTTAACAGCTCACTTACATAATAGTCTGTTTGGTGCTGTCCACTTCAGGCATAGATTTTATGCTAGGCCGTGTCATGTTCAGTTCGGATAGTAGTTGTACTTCAGGTCAATTGAAACTTTTTTCGTTTGATTTTATGCTGATTGCTGCAGTTACTGTTTTGATAAATTTATGTTCTGTTCAGTTAACTTCGATCTTGGTTTGAACGGAAATACGGTGTTAGTTTCGTTCAACTATTTACTCCATGCCTTAAATTACGCTTAAATAACTTTCTCTCCTCAAGCAGCTTCGTAGAAAGATGGGACGTTGAAGTTTACATTATGAAATAAAAATAAAGGTTTTGAACTTTTTCCAGGACAGTATGCTGCCTTCCCTATCGAAATTTTGTCGTGGTCTCACTCACCTTCGTATCGCGGCTTTAGTGGTTGAGACGTATATTTGCTCTCGTCCGAATCCGGTTACTCGTTCGCGCGATTTTCGGGCCTTTTAGTGCAAGGCCAAGCTCGGGCGCCGAAACAGGCACTTAGCGGACGCTGTTCAAACAGATCGGTCATCTGAAATGGAATGAACACGCGAGCTAAACGACTTGCGGCCTTCTCTTATGCTCAAGTAGTGTTTGCGAAATCAGGTCTGTTTCTGTGTCTGTCGAGGAGACTTAAACGTCTACGATTTGTTATTTTTTAAAAATGAAGATCGCGCGTTGTTGGAACTTGTTGCTGTATCGATTGGTTGCGGCGATTTCCTTAATCGACCAAAGCTCATTGTTTACCGTGCACGACGTCACAGTAAATGAAACGACACGCTTCGCTGCTTGCGAGCAGGTCGCGTTTTCGCTTGCATGCAAATTGTTCCGTTGTCATTGGTAACGCGCCCGAAAGCCGAAGACGTAGGAAACTCTGCTCGAGGCTGGGTTTTCCTTTTGGTGAGACATTTCCGTCGTTTGGCCGAAACAGCTTAAAAACCCTTGTCGTTTTTTTAATTTTCGGATATTTTTTAATGACTGAAAAAAGCATCATGACCGAATCCACTTCATTTTTTCGGGTCATGTCAAAAAAAATTCGGTCAACAAACGAAAATTCACCGAAAAACAAACGAAGCCCGAGGTTCATGGACTAAGGTGCTTCTGTAACAGCTTCTTACTTCACCAGAAACTGAGGTTCTATCGCGAAACTGCTGCATTGTCCTGGCTCCGAGACGACAGCGGTGTCGACTTTCACGAGCGTTAGCCAGTGCTAGATATCCGTTTGCTTTGTGTTGGCTCTAAGCGTTAGGAGGTTGAAATACACGCCCGAAGTATCGCGTTGCGTTCACTTCGGCCGTTTTTACGTCATAAAGAAAATAAGACAGTGAGCCTTTGTCAGGATTGAGAAAATTCTTGGTCTTTGTGACGATAAAGTGGAGCAAACGACCGGCATGGCTTGTCCAAAATTTCAGCATCCATTGCGCTGCTGTGAACATTTGCTGCGAGCAAAACAAACGGCGTTGGATTTCTCGTTTTCGACCAACGGTGCTTGCCTGTCTCCGTAAATTTTATTGCTACGGATTTTGTTCCCCCCCATGAGCGGTCGTATCGGTCTTAAAAGTTGTTAACGCTTGCTTGAGAATTTTTCTGTGCCGTCCAACTAGGTTGGAGGGGGTTCGAAAGCGCAGTTTTGCGCCATCTGGCCCTGGCCAGCGCCCCAAATCTTCGCTAGCGGAAAGTCAACTTCACAATACACTTCCAATCCAAGCACCAATGTTGACATTCCATTGCATTGACTTCATTATTTTAAGGCCTTTTGTGGCCATGTTAGCCTTACGTTGCGATATTTTGTTAGCTTTGTTGCAGTATCTATCAAAAATTATGAAGGGTCAGTTGTTGCGCCCCAAGTTGTCCGCCAGCTGAATGTCTACTTCGTCATACACTGCAATCCCGATGCTTTTGGCTTGACGTAAAATTTTCCTCTGCTGTTCAGTTTCAACGACCTATTAAAGCCTACTGTGGCAATCTTAGCCTTACGTTGTGATATTTTGTGTCGTTAGCTTTGTTGCAGTATCCACCAAAAAGAGTGGTTTGATATTATAAGGGGTTAGTTTATACAAATGCAGCGCTTTGAATAATATAATACAAGGAACCATCAACACTCCCAGCAAGGAAATGTTCAGGCACGTGAGGTGTTCATTTGTTTTTCGACTCACGACACAGAACCAGTTCAATTTTACGACGGAAAGTGATCACCTGCTCGCGAACCACCACAAGCGAGTCCTGTACGACGACGGCAAGCTCTCCGACGCCATCGTGCTGACCTACAACCCGAAGTCGACCGACGCCCAGCTGTGTCTGGAGTGCTCGCCTCGCGCCAGTCAGCGTCGCGCCAGCGTCCCGGATCCGAATCGCTGGTTCGTCCATCGCCCACACGCCCTCATGTTGCCCGTGAGTATAGGCGGTGTCTTTGTTTCGCCGCGAAACACCGGAAATTGGGCTTTGATGTTGGACGTGTCTTTACTTTGTTGGCCGTTTCCGCCCCCCTGGTAACAACGCGGTCAGTCTGCAGTGCAATGAACCCCTGGTTGCTTGAATAGTAGTGTGGTGGTTGGCTTGCCACGGAATTTCGGTATGAATTTGTACGAATTTGGTGTCGGTGATTCGGAGCGATCTTGTATCGGATATTTTGCAACAGCGTTTTTATCGGCCATTGTTACGTAACCTGGCGGTCGCTTCGCTCTTGCGCAGGAACGTCGAGAAGCTTCGTAATCGAAAACATGGCTGCATAGTAGTTCAAAGCTGTAATTGCAAATCGCGACAAAACGGGACATTTGCAAAACCGGCCGGAGTTCGACTTCGTGCGTGGATAACTGGAATGCCACATAATGCGCGAACTTAAAAGTATCGTCGATGGAATACTTTCTACTGAACACACAGCAGAGCAGAAGTATTCCTAAGAGAAGTGTTTTGTTGTTAGGCAGCTAATTGGTATTTTAATCGGATCAGTAAATGCCAGAAATGGTTACACGCTCCCAAAAAAAGGTGATTTTCGAATCAGACCAGACACCATCACCGCCAATCCTGCTTTGAAAGTCTCAAGATCTATTGGTTTCGTGGAATAGCAAGCACAAGCAGAAAACCAGTTTTCCTGACTGAGGGGTCATCCTTTTCGGGTCATCATCTCAAATCGCTTAAAGCAATATGTAGCTGCCGTTCTATTCACCCACCTCACAGACCACGCAGGTCAGGCCATCATCACCGCAGTCGTGCTATTCTCTTTCTCGAACAGGGCGTAAAGGCGGTTGTCACTCACTCCATTCACGGAGCGCTCCACTCGGTCGGAGGAGCGGAAGTCTTGTTTCCTTTATTCTCCCAACTCGATCACCTGCAGCCAGACGGGTCCCTCGACACGAACGTCTGGTGAGTGGGCATCGATTTTTTTTTCAAATCTTATTCCCATCTGATGCCAGCTGAGCGCTTCTTGTTTGAGGCTTTCTGATGATCGCAAGTGCGCCTTGCGGCCTCGCGTCGGCTATAATTTGCTAAATAGTCGATCTTGATAGATCTTGCGTGCAAATTTTGGTATGACGCCAGTCCAGCGATCAATATCTACACCGTTAACCGATGATAGCTATCATTAACCTGGTTAGAGGCGCCAAGCGACGTTGAAGTAACGTTGCAACAACGTGCTTTTGAAATGTTTTTACTGTTTTTTTTTTGTGATGGAAAGGTGGTCAACCGACGAATAAACCTTCAATTTTGCCTTAAACTTGCTGTGCAGACGAAGCTACTGCTTTTGTCGTTAACGGATTCTAACCCTTTCTTCAAGGTGCAATGTCAGTAGCAAACTTTGCTGCGTGTGGCAGCGGCCATTAGCTCCTTTCACCGTTGCCATGCCATGCCAAAGAGAATGCGTTGTCATATAACGAAGCTCTTTTTTCCCTCTTGCAGTGAACAAACCACCCCCTTTATATCTACGATTTGTTTCGGTGCAACGCAATTTTTAAATGTTTCTTCGTGTCGACTGTCGCCGCAGGAACTACGTCATCGCACTGGGAACGCGGATTTTTACAAAAATTGCTACTTCAGTTGTCTGACGCAGCGCCTCGCAAACATCAATTTACTTTTGTTTCGGTCGCTTTTGTCCCGGCGCGAGTAGCGTTGTAGGTAGCCAGCGATTTCGCGTCAAGCGATTAATTTGCGCGCAGCTTCTAATCTCTCCGTTGCAAAGTATTCACCGTCTGTCGGTGGTTGTGGCTTTGTTCGATGTTTGGTGGCAGCTGAATATTCTGGTCAATGAGCTGAAGCCCGTTTTTTTGCGCGAAAAAGCTTGTGATAAAAGTTCGTGTCCCATTATTGGAGCAAACATCGTTCCTCTCTCACTTCCGAACGAATAGCGCAGGGGTGGGCAACCTGCGGCCCGCGTGAACATTTGATATGGCCCGCAACAGAATAATTTTCGTTACCCACGTTAGAGTGCAACATCGCGGCAAAACGAAGCTCCATGATAGGCAGGTACAGATAGTAATTCAAAAGAAGCCACTCTTCCTCATAGTTAGATAAAGGTAGAATAATTAAGTGTTATTTGCGGCCTGCCAGCGATAATGAACAATTCATGCGGCCTGTGACAGTAAATAGGTTCCCCCCACCCCTGGTGTAGCGTTTCGTTAGCACACTCTGCAGGTCTGTCGCTCCCCCCCATGGTGAGTTCTGATGACGTCCCGCACTGTGATTGTTTTGCGTCACAATCGACTTCCTGGGCAACTTTGTTTCCGCCAAACAACCGATACCCGCTCGCGTTATTGAACTCCGAAAGGAAAGTTTCGAACGGCAGCATCGTCAAGCATCACTGCAAGCTGTGATGTTTTGACAAGCAACACGCTTGAGTTGCGCTCTTTGCAAAGTCGGCCGTGATTGGACAGCTTGTCCGTTTACGCGACTGGTCACCCAGTGTTCGCATGGAACGCTTCCCAGTGCCGTAAGACCGCAATGACCTGAGCCTCTGGTTCCTTAACCCAGCGCGAAACATTAACCATCCGTCCTGGCGTAGTCGTGTGCGTCCGAGTTGTGTGAACAACTCTTCAGTCTGGTCGGGACCTGTTTTCTTTTCGTTCGCAGACCGAAGTGTTTTTAAAATGACCGAAAAAAATTGTCATTTCGGTCAGAATGTCCGAAAATATAAGGTAATAAACACTGTTACGGCGAGTTTTAATACAACTTGAAGACAAATGACCGAAAGGTTTCAGCAAAAAAATGACCGAATTGTCTCAGCGAAAAAATAAACCCAGGTCGGAAAAAGCAAAACTCATAAAATGCTGGCAGTGATTACACTCGGTGTTGAACGTTGAATAAACCGCTGATTACTTTTCGCGTCCTGTGTCGGATCGGTCCTTAACGCGCCGGCCCTGGCTTCCGGGGTCGACAGTCCACTTCGATATGTAGCTTAAGTACGTATTTCTGCGAGAAACAACGCTTGCACTTTAGATAAATCTGTGATCGAACTCACAAACGAATCTCAGGCATCGACCTGATAAAGAACGGAACCGTTTGCAGAGAGTTATTCGGCGTCAGGCGCTGTTGCGAGAAATGTGACAAGGCGCTGATGAAAGGGGCGTGGGGGGGATTCTTGGCCAAAAAGATCCGTTGCGCTTTAAGTCCTTTTTACTTCTTATCCCAGCGCGACTCTTCTCAACTTCCTCCTCTTGCTGCTGCGCGGCTCCAGCAAGACCCAGCAGCAAGTCCTGCAAGGCAAAGGCTTCCTGGTGATTGGCACGCTACTTGAAAAGGCCAAGAAAGACCATTTGAACAGTAAGAGAGGCATTCCAGCTGGTGTTTTCTACAGCGTTTTAATGTCCGGTTTAGCTTGGTAGATAGCTACCGCAGAATGCTGTTCCTTGTCATCCACGGCACAGGGGTTATGTATATATCAACCGCCCCCATTTCTCTTCGCCTCCCACTTTTATAAAAACTCCAGACACTCTTTTATAAATAACTGCAAAACCTGAACAAATTTATTTTGCGTAGCACTGAGGTAATTGCAGTTGACAACTCATGTTTGGCAAAAGCACAGCTAAAGTGGAACTTGATAGACAGAATATTAGCAAGTAAGGAGTGTTGCATTATCTTTTAACAGTGTCGCCCAACCAGGTAAGTCCCGCTCAGTAACGGTCGTTTCGTTGGCCGTCCGATTACTATGCACCCAAATGGAATGTTACCTCGTAGTTTCTTCACCAAATTGATGACTCAGTTTTGTTGTGATTCGAATTCGGCGCCTAAAAAACTTGCATTCTGCCGCAACACCTTCAGGACTTTGATCGATTTCTTACTGCGAGTGTGTTTTCCAGCTGACGTTCTCAACACCTTCATCGCGATGTCGAAGTTTCTCGAAGAACTCCCGTCCGGCCAACCCCTGGTGCGTCACTTCTGCGACTTCGTGCTCTTCAACCCGGCCCTGTGGATCCACAGCAACCCGAAGGTCGGTTCGCACTCGATAAGTCCCCGCTTGACGCGCTCAGGCCCTGCTGCTATCGTCGAACGCGACGCCAGCCGCTGCGGATGCGGTCGTGCTATTCTTTGTGTTTCCTGTTTGAGCGGAGACAATGGAGCGGTGGCGTAGCCAGGCGAAAAAATGGGTGGGGGTTAAAATGTGTGATTCGAGACGATCAACACTATTGTGTTTGGATAAACGCCTCTCAAAGCACAAAATGAGTAGATTTTGTAGAAATTTTGGGGGCGTGGTCCTTTTGCCCCCCCTGACTGCGACCATGCAATGGAGACGCGCTTTTTTCCTGAATTAATTCCAGCATCGTCCAACCCATCGAGAAGGTTCTGGGTGGTGCGATCGTGAGAAATGCAGACGATTTCGTTTCTAGCAGTTGCGAGATAGTTTATGGAAGGAAAACACACAGCGCTATCGTTTGGGTTTGGGCCATTATTCGTGTTTTGAGGACCGTCTCTCGTTTTTTGGTAGAGTACCTTTCAGTTTTTTTTGTACTCGCCTATCACTTTGCGCTGACTGTCGCGTTTCGTGCCTTGTGGTTTCGGGGACGTGCATCTATTCATCTTTGCTCATCGCGCAGTCCACGGTCGGCTTACACCGGCTGTGATGTCAGTTGTCGACTGCAGTGAACGATGACATGTTTGTGTAAATCGTCACAAAAGAACTGGTCGTGTTTTTTTTTTATTAAGGAAAGGAGGCGCGCACAAGTCATTTTCAAGAAGAAATATGATTCATGCTTGTATATAAGCCGCGCATTACTGGCGTAGAGAATTAGATTAAGGACAGACGCACTGTTTATTCTCGTGTAACTCTGCCTGGCAAAGGCTGGTGTTCGAACTGATGACTTCTCCCTCTGAAACGAGATGCTTTCCGCCTTGCATCAACTTCATTACTTTGTTCTTGTCTGTTCTGCCCCAATAGAACTTCTAAGCACGAAAGGAGTTAAGTTCGCATTTACCAAGATATTGTTTTTTATTTAAATGCAAGCCGATGCCGAATATAGGCTGCATCTTTTTCCATCGGTGTTAAGTAACTTTCGATCGCGGTTCGAAGCTGACAGTGAAGCTGTTTGAAACGACATCCCGGTTGTTGTGTCCTAACCATCCCCCCTTCACTTCCACCCCAGGTCCAACTCGCCCTCTACACGTATCTGGCGACCGAGTTCGTGACGTCGCCGACCATCCAGAGCAACCTGCGGCGAGTCAGCACCATCCTCCTACTCGTACANGCCCTGAAGCACTACTACTGGGTCGTCAACCCTCAGCCGCGATCCGGGGTCCTACCCAAGGGTCTGGGTGAGTTTTCAGCAGCGTCTTTTGCCCCCAGCAGGGATTTTGTGAGGTGTGACTTTGGCGGCCGTTGAGACATTTTGAGAGACCGCAATTATTTCGTTTGAATACCGAGATGGCCACAAAGCAAAACTTACTGTATTTCGGTGATGGACATAAAGCGAGTTTCTACTGCATTTTGAGAGATCGTTACAGTCTCCCTCACAACACACTGACCCCCGATTTCCTTGAAGTATTGACGTTTCTGCAGTGCCCGCGTCGTTCGCGCTTTTGCTTCATCTTATTTATTTTGTTTTTGTTCAAAAAGCGCCTTTGCATTTTTCAAACGAGCCCTTAATAATACTTTCCACCCAGACGGACCCCGTCCTTCGAAATCCGACATCTTGTCACTCCGCGCATTCATCCTCCTCTTCCTGAAGCAGCTGGTGACGCGGACCGGTACCATCCTGGAGGACGAGCTGCAAGCGGTGCTCGGTTACCTGATCACGGTGCATGAGGTACGACTCGTAACCTTAGTTCACCTGCTGGTCTTCCGCCGGGAGATGCCTGGACGCAGTGACGTAGCCGGGTCCAAATATGGGGCAAATTGCATTTCCTCGAGGCGTGTGGCCCTTCAAAGGACACATAATGTTTCTGCAGCTACTCAACAAACGTTGTTGTTGGTCGTCGTTTTCCCGTCGGTTTCTTATATTATCTTCGCAGATTCAACTCGCGCGTTGTATCGTCGCCCCCTCCCCTTCTTAAATTAACTAACAGCTTCCCTGGCAGCGAAATGGCTTCGCGGGGTTCGCAGCTTTTTTCGCGTTGCGACTCTCAGCAACTGAACCAGTGACACATTTCCGTGTTTTTTTCTCACGCGTGCGAACGCGGAAGTGCGTTCGTCACGTATTAACATGCCAATCGCAAAGAAAACTCGAGCCTGCTCACACCGGACGTCAGTTGTTAAGCCCCGCTGTTTGTGGGTTCAGCCAATGTTATATAATAAGCACCGAAACAGAGCAACGTCATAATCACGATTCGTTTCACGGGAGCGTCGTGTAAAGAGGTTCGCCCGTACGTTTTTTCGCATCAACTGGTGCTTACCAGTTGAAAATGCGCGAACATCGGAATTCCGGTCCAGATATTATCGGGTACTGCTTTTAGCTTTGCCCGACACTGCGTTGATTAAGCATTAACTTGTGCAATCACTGATTGGTTAAGCATTAACTTGTGCAATCACTGATTGGTTAAACATTAACTTGTGCAATCGCTGATTTGTTAAGCATTAACTTGTGCAATCACCGATTGGTTAAACATTAACTTGTGCAATCACTGATTGGTTAAACATTAACTTGTGCAATCGCTGATTTGTTAAGCATTAACTTGTTCAATCACCGATTGGTTAAGCATTAACTTGCGCAATCGCCGATTGGTCAAGCATTAACTTGTGCAATCACCGATTGGTCAAGCATTAACTTGCGCAATCACCGATTGCTTAAGCATTAACTTGCGCAATCGCCGATTGGTCAAGCATTAACTTGTGCAATCGCCGATTGGTCAAGCATTAACTTGTACAATCGCCGATTGGTCAAGCATTAACTTGTGCAATCGCCGATTGGTTAAGCATTAACTTGTGCAATCGCCGATTGGTTAAGCATTAACTTGTGCAATCACCGATTGGTTAAGCATTAACTTGTGCAATCACCGATTGGTTAAGCATTAACTTGTGCAATCACCGATTGGTTAAGCATTAACTTGTGCAATCGCCGATTGGTTAAGCATTAACTTGTGCAATCGCCGATTGGTTAAGCATTAACTTGTGCAATCGCCGATTGGTAAGCATTAACTTGTGCAATCACCGATTGGTTAAGCATTAACTTGTGCAATCACCGATTGGTTAAGCATTAACTTGTGCAATCACCGATTGGTTAAGCATTAACTTGTGCAATCACCGATTGCATCAAGGGTGTCATGCTAAACGTTGGGTGAGGGCAGAAAACAATTAATGAAAAACTGCCGATGCACGCAAGGAAAATTCGCGTTTTTGTCCTGATGTGATCAGAATTACCCGAAACCGTATTTAATTGCTTTAAAAGATCCACATTCTGAAACAAAGCATTCTTCAAACAATTCCCTGCTTCGCGCAGGACGAGAACGTTCTCGACGTCCTCCAGCTGCTGGTCGCCCTCCTCAGCGAGCACGGCCCGTCGGTGGTTCCGGTATTCGACCGGCAGAACGGCCTGATGGTCATATTCAAGCTTCTCGGCTCACAATCGCCGATCGTTCGCGTGCATTCACTGAAGCTGCTCGCTTACTTCCTCAAGCAGCTGCCCAGCAAGTAAATGATTCTAACATCCTGTTGTGCTTTGAAGGGCCTGCTGGCGGATTTCAGGTTCTCTGTGGTTCAATTGTTTTGGTATCACTGAAGCTCTTTGCGCAGCAGCTGTTGGTTCCACAGCAGTGGTTCTCAACCTGGTCCATGTGGGCCACCGGTGGTCCAGGAATTTCTAGTGGTCCACAGAGCCGTTCCATAAAACCTTGATAAAATGTTTCTGAAAATTGTAGCCTTTACTGTACAATATACTGTACAAGACTAAACCTTTCGAAATCTTGGACAAGTTGGATTTAGTTGTTGCTTTTCTTTTTATCGCGGAACCAAGTCCTGTAAACCTGATAACGGCGGTCAGGAGTGTTTTTGCATTTCTCTTATTGCGTCGTTTCTATCTGCGAACAATTACCCTTTACCATGGACGCCGGAAGGGAGTGCAGGGGTGTTAAGGCCCCCCTGGATTGTGAAGTTTGATATTTTCTTATAGTTAGTAGAAAAATGTTTTTCTCGTTTAGTTTCAGAGTCATTAAAATGAAATTTTACCACTGTTGGTCAACCGCCCTGGAAACTTGTTTTTGGCCACCCACCCCAGAAAAATCCACTATTGGCCCACCCTGGAAAAATCCTTTTGACGCCCACACCCTTCACCCTTGGCCTTCTGACAACCTGCCA
>JGI24159J19872_10011115_pt1 | contig 11808 bp, 6 predicted proteins | sample Ectturendosymbi4_FD_19872 | JGI IMG/M metagenome (IMG submission 19872) | reverse complement strand
ATGCTAATTGCCACCCTATCCTACAGTAAATTTGAAAGCATTCAGCTGCAACGCGAAGAGTCAGCAGTAAAATCTAACGAAAGTAGAAAGATGATTATTTTTGTAAGGCCATTGACACTGCCATTTACTTACAGATAGCTTGCAATCTGTTTTCTCGATAAAGCGCATGTGACCAATATGTACCTAAATTGATTTTTTTCCTAGTCGATTGGATTTTGTTATTTAAACACTCATGGATTAAAGGAAAGACTTCAACCGCTTACTTACCAGACTTTTTTGAGCGCGACACAAATCTGAGTTTGGTGAACACCTGGCGACCCAAGCCTCAACCAACGTATGAAAAAAATACTGGAAGTGTGGATGACTTTTGGCAGCAAGTTGCTAAATTCGTTTTTAATGTCAGCAATCTACTCTTTTCTCAAGTATCTATGCTACAGACAGACACAGACAAGCAGTGGTAAAGTTAAAAATCTATAACTCCTGTTTGGATCGCCTCTGCGCGACCTATTTTTTGATCCTTCTCCACCCTTCCTTGGGTTTTGATTCATTCTTTGGAAACCACTGGGCTAGATCAACTTACCAACCGTTGTGTTAAGCTGCGGCGACAAGTAGGCCTATTTCTTAACTTATTGCCGATTGCAGAGCTGTGGTAAAAATCGATTGCGGCTTCGCTTTCGCAAATACATAAACGTTTTCACACTTTTCGTAGACTGAGTGGGTCAAACATACGCAGGTTTGTTTCGGGCGCATGCAAAACGTATCCAATTAAACAAATTGTGTTTATAACATTTGTGAATTTTGTTGTGAACTCTGAAAAGTTAGATAAATACCTAATCATTGATGAGAAGAAGGCTTTTAGCAAGTAGCGTACAGAAATGCTACCGCAGTCGCATTTCATAGCGTTTAATGACATAAACTCCAAAAATTTTTCAAACGCATTGAGTGACCTTAGCGTTTACATTATCAACTGCGTAAGTCAACCAGTCACTCAAGAACTGGACAATATCCACGTCTACATGCGCGCAAGTTTTGCAGACCTACTTCGGGAGTGAAAGTCGCTGCTCGACTTCGATTGAACGTGTATTGGTGTACATCAGAAGCGTGTAAATATAAAAAACGCAATCACAATGANNGCCACGATGACTCCTNGCTCAACTGCAATATTGGCTGGAAAAAGCATACACAGATCTTGCACTTACGAATATAGCATCAAGATCTTCACAAACACTTTCGCAAGACAGTTTTACGAGAAAATGGTGGCTTTCGTTCAAAGTAGAAACTTGGAAATTTACTAAAAAAAACTTTTAAAACTTTGTCAATTCAAGGAAAACAGACTCTCTGTTTGCCGGTTTAAGTCTGAATAGAATTATTCATAAAAAGAAGCGCCAGAAAAAGGCACTTTTATGGATGATGCTTTAAAAACAAGGGGCATTATATATTTAAATGTTGAGACTTGGTTGTTGTTTGCTACCCCCTATCAAAATTTCTGGCTACGCGCCTGTCTAGCGCACTTCATTTCTAGCCTATCTGACATGTAGGCTACGTTTTACGGTTAGGTTTGCTGTTTTGGAATTTACGCTGTAACTGAGCGCTCCAACTTAACCTGTAGTTAACTGCACTGTAGGTTCGTTGTAGCGTAATTTTGATTTCTTCGCTGAACTAATAAAATGAGCTGCACTCATTCATGAAAGCTGTACGAAACAAATAGTATAGTCTGCTGCTTATTTAACTTTTGTCCACAAGAAGCCCAATTTTACCTAAATGAAACAAGAGTTCAAATACTTACGTGTGCTAATGTAACATTGGGACCATACTTCTTGTCAAAAACTTGATTATTAGAAGTTTCATTTTCGGTGAAATAAACACATTCGGACTGGCCAAGTTCAACAAAATAAGCTTTCAATTTAATATTTTCGTCCCTATCCTTGTGCAAGAAATGGTTTATTCAAAAGCTATCAAAAATTCACCCAAGTGGACGTTTGTGTGCCGGCAACCATCGATAAAAAACGTATCTGAAAAAATTTATGGAGGCTTCAGGCCCATTAGACCCCCTGGATCCGCCTTTGCGGAAGGCAGTCACTGCTTTTGCTGTTAATGCCTAGTGACGTTTTGTTACTTTTTACGACCGGCATCAAGGAAACATATGTTTGAAAAACTACATTTGTGTCAGAGTCTTTTGACACAATCCAGTCCAAGTGATTTGCACTCGTTGCATGCTTTGCCTTGGCGATGACAGCTAACAGCTCTACCCAGGCAAAAAACAAAGAGCGCAGAACACATAGTCGATAACCTGTCTATATGTTCTTTCTAACGTGCACACATTCACATTAACACAAATAAAATGATGTGTATGAGAGCCGTTTGTTCGAAGAAACAGTATGGCTTCTAGAAAGAAATTCACTTTGGGCTTTTCACAAATAGCTGAAAACGTCTGATTTGGTATCTTTTGCACTCATAATAAGCAATGCTGAATGGCAAAGCACTTAAACCTGTAAGTAAAGCTTAGGAGAAAATTATACTGGTTACTGTGCTGAAAACATAAAATTTGTTTCCACAGAGGAATTTGTTTACATTGCATTTTTATACCCTCTTGAAAATGTACTGCCATGCAAAACTGAATCCGCCCCTGCCTGATAATATACTGCTATTCAAGGCAAGGCTAGTTCATTACGAGTCAGTTATAACTTTCATGTCATGCTCTTTCTAATAAACATAATGGTTCCTAGTGAACTTTGCCAGTAATCTAGTAAACCTTGCTAGTAAGCCTAATGGTTTCCAATGCAAAATCTTTCTGTACAATGGCTTGCCATGCAAGTCACGCTTATACCTGCAGTGATATCTAATCAGAATCACGCTATCTGCTAACAGCATGATTACACAGTTAGAAAAGTTTTGAATATTACCCGATATAGCCTACCTACTGATCATAGGTTAATTCGTTTTAGATCGCTACACAACACAGACGCGGTTTGATCATTGTGACTAGAAGTAAGATGTTGTGGTAGGTTACAACACAACGCTTTTCTTCTACAAGTTACACCCAGCCTGTCCAGCTATGATGTCACAGCCTTAGTGATGATTAAACCAAAAAAAACATAAAAACTCGCAGTTCCATTTTGCAATCTGGTGTCGTAACTATTAACAATCACGTTTAGTGTGCTCTAAAGAGCACTGTTTTAGGTAAAGTAAGTCTAGCTTTCCGTCAATTTGATAAAACCGTTAGTATCTAGGAAGGGACCAGGAGCCGGAACTACCTCTCAAATAGCCATAGCTCCATATCCGACTTCTAAATTTTAATCTGAGCTCCGGTTGCAAGTAAAATGACCAACTCGGACCCTACTGCTCCGGCTCCGCATCCCTGAAAAACGTTGATAGTCAATTAATTCTGATAAGTACGAAAGGACAGAACAGAAACTATTTGCTGTGCTGCATTTGAGGAGCATTTACGTAGAAATGGTGAAAATATTTAAACTCGAAAAATATACGCCGCTCTTTGCATGTTGGCTGGTCTAGACAGTTTAAAATTCCAATAATAAACAGCAGGGCCGGCCTTAAGCCGATGCAACCGATGCAGGTGCATTGGGCCCCGCGCTTCTCGGGCCCCGCTCCATGGTGTTTGGTTAGATTGTTAAAATTTGCCAGATACACCGTGCGCTTGAAAATTCAGTAAAAACGCCATAACAAATTTCATTGTCAACTAAGAACGCTCTCGTCAGAACTAGCAAATTTCCTCTCGAACGTTAACAAACGTGCTCAATTCTCGTGTTAGTACTGCACTGTATATCTGCGCTCTACCACGATCGTAACACGGTTGATTGAACACGATGACGTCATAACATCACTGCTCAGAGGGGATCCGCCCCTAGGTCTTGCACTGGGCCCCGCACCCAGGTATTGCATTGGGCCCCGCATCTGCTAGGGCCGGCCCTGATAAACAGATCCATATCTACTAAAATTTCAGATAAAGCGCACTCTTGCAGAAGTATCCTGGTCACCTGACAAAACCCCAAAAAATGATATCATGCATTCATGATCCATTACGTTTCTGACTTCTAGTGTTTTTGGTTTTTTTTTCACAAGATCTGCAAAAGCAAAACGTCTTGGCCAGTAAATTCTACCACATTAGATAGTTTTTATCCATCACCCGAAAGTGATGCCATTTGCTGCGTTACATATTTAGCAACGCGTTTCACCTTCCACTACACATTTCGAAATTCGGTACGTTGCTTTTTGAGAATCTAGAAAGAGGGATATCGTTGTTGAAGGCTTAAATGAAATACGTATCTTATGTTTGTAAATTCAAATATTAGAATGCGTCTCAGAAAATGTGTGATTCATAACCATTTTATAAAATCAGCAATGCGCATGGAATGGATGATTGAAAATAAACAAAGGAAGTGGAACAGAACATTTGCTGAAAATCTTTTGCCTTTGCATCCTCGGTTATATCTGCGTTGGTCGCTCTTTTTATTTGACCATATCCGTATCGCAAAGAAGTGAAGGAACTTTATTGTAACGCTCTATTATTTTCGTGCTTCTATTTTACACTACGCGTAGAACTGATTTTTGCTTAAAGCTCCACAAAAGACATTTAATAGGGTAAAAATTGGTAAAGCCATGACAGTAATAAAACCTTAAAACTGGCAAAAAAACTGAAACAACTAACAATTGTTTTTAGCTTAGTTCCATAAGGCATGCGTATCAGTTGGCGTGCATACTCCCTGGATGTCGAAACTCAACAAAAGCGTAAAACATTCTTGTAAAAAAAACTCTATTTACAAGTTTTTCCTTATCCTGTATGAAACACTAGTTATAACGTTTTTTGTGTGAATCGAGATAGTTTAATTTCGCAGAAATTTGAAAAATGTCGCAGAAATTTGACTTTTCGCACAAAAATGTGGCTATAAAGGCTACAGAGGGCGGAACAAGCGCTTTTCGTTTCTTCTTTGCTTTTGTGCTTTCACTCTTCGTTGCTTGCACTGAGTATACTTGGATGTTGAGCTTTTGCTGAAATAAAAAACAGTTGAAATTTCGATATTTGAACTGTCCCCTCCTGACTCTCGTAAATTATCAAAATAATTTCAAATTACACGATCACGGCGTAGAGATGTCGGACATAAATTCTTGAAAGCTCCATGCTTACTCATCCAGTGGGTACTGAACAAATTCAAGTCAGAATCTACGAAAAAGTGATATGCGACTTTGTTTGCTTAACATTTCTAAAAACATTTTTAAATCGTCTTTTTACCCTTTGCCTCACTGCAAGTTGACCACGCGAACCAATCTGCCAACCAGCAAGCAAATTCGGTCAATTTAGCAGAAAGAGAAAAACGAACACCTAGGTTTTATTGTGACGAATTTCTATACATTGGAGAACTAAAGTATATACTGGCTTTTGAAAGTCTTTTTGAAAAAAAACTATAAGAGAAAAACAAACACCTAGGTTTCATTGTGACGAATTTCTATACATTGGAGAGCTACAGTATATACTGGCTTTTGAAAGTATTTTTGAACAAAAACTATACTCCTGATCAAAATGGAAAGCAGTAGTTATGATTAATATAGGGTTGTAAAAAGGCTGAAGCGGAAATGCTGACAACTGAAGAAACAATACATTCCTCAAGTGTATAAAAACGAAAGGTGAAGACCTAAAGTTTTGTAAGTGTTACCTGTTATTGAAGCACAAAATCTGAGCTAGCCATGAATAAATACATCAATAAATACACCAGAAATAGCTTCAGCTCTTTAAAATGAACTCTCTCTATCTGCAGCCATGACTTTAAAGCACAAGGTTGGGAAAACGGAAATTTCATGAAAAGTTAAAATTAACTCATAGTTTGTGACAAAATATAGAATGATTTCCGCAATATTTAGGTGACAGGCAAAAAAACGCATTTTGCGTGAACAAAGTTGTAGCTGAAAAGGGAAATAGTATTCACTTGTCACCAATAAATTTGTGTTAATGTTTTCCACGAGGCTTGTTGAACAGGTTTTCTGAAAGAAAATTACAAACTTTCACTACGAATAGAAATTTGGCAAAAATTAAGGTCATAAATGCTTTGTCAAGATGATCGCTTAAACACGTCCATGGTTAAGTTAAGGACTCTGACAGCCATCGTTGGTGTAAACTGTTTTGGTGAAAACAAGCAATATATCGATTGATGTTCTGCAAAGTGTGCTTGGCATAAATCGTGGGACTGGGAAAAGACGTCGACGTGTCAAGGTAGAAACTTCATTACTCTAATCTCAGCGATATTGAAAAACTTGAATTCCCCTCAATTGAGATGTACACTTAATGCTTCCATTTTACTTAAAAGTTAACCTTAAATGCAAATTGTCATTAAGTCGTAGGACATACTGTACATCGCGCCTAAAATATTCTGTAATGTAAGGAAAAACGAGAAAAGAATGAGATGGTACCACCATTGATGTACAAGAGTGTAACCGAGCTTCCCGGTTTGCGAACTATTGGTAGAGACGAGATTTCCGGCCTGGGAACCATTGTAGAGCCTGCGGTCAGGACTGGGAACCGTTTGTAGCAGTTGAAGGGTTCAAGCAAGTATTTGTAGGCGACGATAGTGGTCGCTAAAGGAGTCTAGTGTTTATAATTCATGTTCACACTGAGACCGCATCTGCGTTATTTGCGGTGGATGCACTTCAATAAATCTATCTTTGAAAGGAAAAAATACCATTTGTGCTCATTTGCTCGTTAGCCGATGTCGAACACCTGAAAAGCCGATCTTTGAGCACTTGTGAGTCCTGAAATCGCTTGCTAAAGATGTTTTTTTCTCCTCTGACACAGCTGAACAGCACAATGAATAAATAATGCAGATGTCTTAACGGTCTTTATTCGCCGTTGATCCGTCAACGTTTACTTGAAATCGAAAACGTGAACCCTAGCAGAGCTTATGAATTAGCTGCAAATTTAAGCAGGGAACAACGTCAGCCCTTGCCGATCGATAAAGCGCCTGCTTCACTTTCACCTGCGGTTGAATGCTGAATTTATGCGACTCATGTTAGCGTCGGTGCTGGCAAGGTAATTGGCGCTGATACAAACGGTAGTGTTGTAGCAACAGACAAAACTCACGGCAGTGCAAGCCTAGTACGGCATACTGCTTCTGTGGTAAAATCCGCATGCAAATCGTTTGTTTTTCCCTGCTTGAGACCATGGGCGTCGGAAGGATTTTTTCCAGGGGGGGGTAATAATTGTTTTTTCCAGGGGTAGCCCAAAAGCGGTGAAATTTCATTTTACCCACTCGAAACGAAAATTCAATAAGAAAATGCAAAATTTCATATCCAGGGTTACAAGGCCCTTCTACTACCCCTTCCGATACCCATNCTAGAGACGCTATTTGTCATAAGCGTGGAAAGAAAGGTCACTTTTTCCGTGTTTTCGAAAGTACTCACANTANNTTTTGTGCAACCTTTATAGCTGCTATTCTCTCACCCGGTATTTCACGCGATATNTCCATATTGAGTGACCGTTCTGGTCTCGTTCCAGCTCTGGTTGAAGAGTCAGAAGTCCACGTTGTAATGCCCAAGTCATTTGAGATATTGAAAAAATATTTGTCACTGTTATGTAACGATTAACTGCGGAAAGCATTCCCGCCTTTCCAGCCGAGAACTAACTCAACCAGAACATATATTTAATTAGATTGTTAGACTACTTGCAGGCCCTCCCATAAACTAAGCTACGCCACCAGCTGGTGTCTTCTTGCAGTTGAGTTGGGACAGCTTATTGTATGTAAATACAATATATCATAGCCAGTGGCTTAACTGACGTGGGACAGGAGGCCGAATTGCCCCGCTGGAAAACTAAATGAAAAAAACAGTCTCCCCCTTAACTGGTATTTCGGTTTTAGCAATCTTTTGGTTTTCAGTAAGTTGTTGTTCTTGTGTGTTTTTCGGATTATTTTCCGGTGATTAAGAGTTTTGCTTTAGCCATCCACATCCGGATTCACCATCATTTTCAACTTTTTTTCTGGATGTTGGCTAATGGTTTTCATACAGTGGCCAGTGGGTCCTTTTTATCTCAGTTAACCACCCCACTGATTGTAGCTATGCAAAAATCGATGTAAAAAGGAGGATATTTTGACATTTTTGAATATCCTCAGTGCATTTCATTTCTCATGAAAAAAAATGAAAAGTACATATCATTTCTCATGAAAAAATATGGACATGTACTCCAAAAAGAGGACGTATGGCTGCCCTACTTAACAATGCTATCATAAGCAACCTGTGCAAATCTAAGGCAGACACAAAATCTACTTGTAACCAGAAGAGACGTAAGCTAACGCGTTCTACGTGGCTTGGCCTTGCACTCACTAGATTCAGATACCTCACCGACTTTCAGGAAAACAATAAGTGTAATAGTTGTTTTTTCACAATATCAAATAATATACAAGTGAAATACTACCGTCTGGTCGACCGATAATTTAATAGCGTCTACAAACTTTCCTCGCTAATGAAAATGACTAAGTAGCACGCACATATCGTTCATATGGCTAAACACGTGAACATGGTGGGGCCCTTTTTGGTGAGGACCTCTGGGGGGAAACGCGGCTTGATGCGTGTCCGCCGACGTTGATTGTAGATGTTATGAGCAAAATCGCTCAAACTATTTTTTTCAATTGGCTTGATCTACAATCAGGGCAAAACGTAGTATCCTGGCTGTAAAGTGAACGTCATTGCACAACTTTTGAAGCGGTTGATACTGTAAATTGCACTAGTATAAACGATTGCCTATCTTGTAACTAATGGTGTTCCTATATTTCAGAGTTATGGATTCGTTTATTCAAATGCCAAGTTTATGCGTACTTTGATTTTACTGTGACAGATTCCACCTTTCAAAAACATGAAAAACATGATGATACAAATCTTGAAAAGTTCCTCAGAGATGCCTATGGCCACAATTTTACCCTGAATGAAGTAGAATATAAACTCAAGTGCACTGCTCTTGACTTATTAGTTTATTGTCTATCACGTAACGAGATTAGACTTGACCCGCAATGTCTACAGCCACTTTATTGACTTACCAGCTCCTCGAAAATGTGTCCTGGAGATGTTTGCCTACTACACCCGTTGGATTATAAAGTTCTCGATGTGAATTCGCAAATCGTAGAGACTTTTGCGTTGACGCAACGAGTCTTTCACCGACCTAAACATCGACTGGGTTAGAATTGCCTTGGTGTTTACTGTGACGAGGCGTGCCCTTTCAAGTCGAAACTGATGCTTCTAACTGTGCCATAGCAGCTATTCTAATCAAGAGTGGTCGGTCAGTCGTTTTCCTTTCTAGGACTTTGAACGTATGCGAACGGAATTGCCGTGCTGTTGAAAAGAAAGCAATTGTGTTTGTAAAAGCACAGCGGAAATATTCGCACTTTGGGCGCTTTTCCTCGTTTGTTACCGACCAAACTCAATTTTCATTCATTTCTAATTATTAACATAGGAGCAAGATTAAAAATATTATTAAACTCTACGACATCGCATCACAAATCAAGAGCTGAAAATATAGAGCAGTTGCCAACGCATTTTCTTTGTTTATGCTGCTTTATTTCTACATCTAAATCCCTGTTGGAACTATATGAAAGCTTGCACCATCCTGTCTTTGCGTGAATTTCAACATTTTGTGAAGGGTCGCAACCTTCCTTATACTAGCGAAAAGATGAACGCTGCTTTGCAAAATTGCCAAACATGCGACGGAGTCAAACATCGCTTTTAACGACCAGATCCGTGGGTACTTGTCAAAGCAGAGACCATGGGAATGAAATCATGTTCTATCAAGGTCCCTTTTAAAGGCCATATTAGTACCTACTCATAATTGTGGATGAATTCAGCCGCTACCGTAGTCCTATGTCATGATACACCTTACAAAACCGTTATTGACTGTTTTATCTGTTTGTATTTCCAGAATATATTCATGGTGACCAAGGAATGTGCTTTATGGTAAGTAAAGCAAAATGTTCTTGACAACCGGAGGAATTGCTACGAGTCGATCTACTCCGTATCATCCGCAGGGTGACGCGCAATGCGAGAGAACTGTCCAAACTGTTTGGCATACTATCGGACTTTTACTTAACAGCGGTTCTCTGCCCGAGAACCAGCGGTTCTCTGCCCGAGAACCGGTTCTCGGCCCGAGAACAGCGGTTCTTTGCCCGAGAACCAGTGGGAAGACGTGCTGCCAGATGCTGTGCGTTCTACTCCTTCGTTAATCCGTGTAGCTGTGAATGAGCACCTTATGAATGAACGCCTTTCCGGTTTCCCTGACGGGAGATGTCAGGCAGCTCTTCCAACGTTGCTACTTAACTCCTGGGTTAGTTTTTGCTGCGACGTTTGGTAAGGTCAACTGGAGAACCATATTCAATCCTGCCATGCTGCCCGAAGCTTACCCGTCTCATGTCAATCACTCCAGTGGAAGACGGATATAGCCCCTTTTACCGCTTTTTAAAATATTTTCAAGGACATTTTCCTGACATCTGTGNAGTCAATAATGAAGCAACGAGAGACGATGATGTCGCAGCCTGGTAGCTACGTGATGCTTCAGGTAATGTTGAATCCGAGGATTCAGCGGGAGGTCTCAGAGCGACGCTCTCAAAAAGATGTACGAGACACATAGGCGAAGGTCCATTGATCCGCCCATAGCGGAACCTCCAGGAATGCTACAGGGAATTGACAGTGCAACGAACTCAGTCTCTGTGTACCCTTTATGTCATCATCACAACAGGAGTTTTGTTTTTAGTATTCGTGTTTTTTTCCGGTTGGTCTGTCATGCTTATTTGCATTATTTGGGGAAAGATTGCGTGGCCCATGTTTTCTGCGTGTTTTTCCTTTGCAAGATTGAGCCGACATTCCTGCTCGCTGTCGCTCTGAGCCGCGCATCCAATAAGGCGCTGATTACTGCACATTCATATTAGGTCTTGTAACTAGGACTGTGCGGGCGCTGCTTGCCTTGATTTTCCTTCGTTCAAATGCATTGAGATTTTGTTTATTTAGTTCTAAATGTCGAAATCGATTTGTTGCTTGCTCTCATCAGAACGACGAGAAACCCATTGTGACTCATTCAAGTGACGAAAACACTGATCATGATNCAGTTACTGATTTAAATAGAAATCATGGTTGAGTGCTGGTCTTCATAGGAAATTATGGCTCTTCACGTCGGAAGTTAATCTGCCTGAAACATAGAGAGGGTTCTGGCAGCAGCACAACGTTGTGAACGTTGGGCACATTGGCAAAGCTAAGGAGACATGCCGCTCAATATTCTATCAATTAAAATTTTTCAAGCACCAGAAAATAAACGATGAAAAAGTGGCGCAGTGGCTGAAAAATTATGCTACAGGGAAAGTAATAACAACCGGAATCGTCATTCAGATTTTTCAGTTTTAATTGCTTAATACTCAATCAGGTGTGAAGGTTCTTGTTCTAGCATCATTGTATCAGGCGTCTAGTCTATACCGTCTACGTGCATATATGAGGGTCGGAAGGGGGGCAGGGGGACCTCAGCCCCCTGAATTTTGAAAATTTTAGCAAAGAAAGGTTGTTTTTCTTAGATTCGAGTGGGATAAAACAAACTTTACCACTTTTGCTCCCTGCCTGGAAAACTTTTGGAAAAGTCCCCTGGTTCTCCCCCTGGAAAAATTCCTTCCTTTCCACAAGCTTCTTAGAATTGTTATGACCTTGCCTGTTGCGCAGGCATAGTGGAGCTTTTCCAAATTCCGTGTCGCAAAGACTAAACTTGCGAAGTTGCATGTTCTCTTAAGAGGACATGATTTTTTGAAGGCAAAGCGGGTACCCTTTTAAGTTCTAAAAAAC